>Ga0307517_10002473_pt1 | contig 29563 bp, 42 predicted proteins | sample 23_EM_MG_FD_194515 | JGI IMG/M metagenome (GOLD analysis project Ga0307517, IMG submission 194515) | Populus trichocarpa ectomycorrhiza microbial communities from riparian zone in the Pacific Northwest, United States - 23_EM | ecosystem: Host-associated > Plants > Roots > Unclassified | place... | reverse complement strand
TTGTGGAGGAGGCATGTGAAGACAAACACGAAGAGGACGAAGAGGAAGAGGAAGAAGGTGACGACACCGACGAACATAAAGACATAAAATCAGAAGATGCGGAAGTCGAAGTCGAAGATGACGATGACGAAGAAGAAGAAATCGACGAAGACCGATACAGCAAAACCCGGCCTCGGAATCTTCTCCTCGCCCTCACTCTACACCAACTCCTTATGCCAACTCCTCTTCTCATTTCTTGTTCGAAGGATCCACATACTCGGATTATGGCGCCCATTTGAATTCTATGATCATTCTTGATGAGCACTACCCCGAACAAGGAATACACCTACATGGCCAAGTATATTCTTAAGTTTTACCTCTTTCGCTTTATGGATCCTCTGGTATTGATGTCTCATTTTTCGAAGAAGCGGAAGTATGTAAATCCAGCTATTGTGTCCCGATCTTATCTTCTCTGACGCACAGATTCAATAGTTAAACCACTATACGAAGAAACCCTATGGCTGGAGAATATCCCTTGCCGCAAGTCGATCCAACCGATTGACCTAAGCCATGCCATTGTCGATGTCCAGTTCGACACCGACAACATCCCTCCTATCCTCAACACCCTCGAGGTCATGGATTTTAGTGGTGGCCATCTTGTCCTTGAAGTCGCATCCCATCTCAGTGCGAACTCGGTCCATATCATCGCCATGGACAGTACAGAAGGTCTCGTTTGTGGTACCAAGGTCATTGGCACTAGCAAACTCATCATAGTCGTTGTTGGTACCACCACTCTGGGCCGTATCATGAATATCATCGGTGATTCCATCAGCGAGCATGGCCCAATCAAGGGTGTCAAGCTTTCCCCCATCCACGCCGACTCCCTTTGTTGACCAATCTACTACCTCCGAGGTTTGGAGACCGGTATCAAAGTTGTTTGACCTCCTTACCCCCTATGCCTGTGGTGGAAAAATTGGTCTCTTCAGAGGTGCTGGTATTGGAAAGACTGTCTTGAATCAGGAACTCATCATCAACAACAACAACCACCACCATCTCGCGCCCCCAGCACGACTGTTGTTGGTCGTTGTGCTGTTCCAGCTCACGTCGAGCTTCGGGAGGTCTTTACACTCCCCCCCCTTTTCCGGCCGGAGTCCAGCCGGACTCCGTCGGACTTGACCTATCCAGAATGCCGAATTTTTGGCTCTGGAACTGCTGGAATTGTCCGGTGACTTTCCGGTGACTTTCCGGTGCATGCTTGCCCGGACTGGTGAGTCCGACGGACTTTCCGATGGACTGTCCACCGGAATATCACTAAACCAGCAGCCAAATTCCACCAGAAATGACCGGACAGCAGTGGAAAGTCCGACGGAAGTCCGGCGGACTCCAACGGACACCAAGCAGACAGCCTTCCTTATTAGTATTATTAATAAAAAATAGAAATTGAATAAATAAGCCTAAGAATGCTTTAAATTAAATTGTAGACTAATAGGGCATGTATTTTACTGTAGAAATAACAGAAGTGATGATGTATTAGCGCACGCAGTCCCCACCGTTTGAATTTTGAATTTTGTGCAGCCCACCGGGTGAGCTTTGTAATGTTTATTAATAATTAAAACACTGATTAATAATAATTGCAATGTTTGGCAACCACCCGTTGCCAAACATTGCCCCATCACTCCTCCTACTCTTACCACCACCACCCGCCGCATTCCCGCCACCGCCGCCTCTGCCGTCCCCCTCGCAAGCGCCCACATGGGCTACGCGAGGGCGTGCTCATCGCCGACGCCGACGCCCACCAACCACGCCACGTCACCGTCGCGTACGGTCGCCACGTCACCCGTTTCGACGGTCCCCGCGTCCGTGACACCGCGGCTACCGCCCCTCCCCTCGTTATCCGGCACATCGCCCACCGCCAACCACAACCGCCCCTGCCACGTCACGCGACAAAAGCGCCCGCCGTCTGAACGCCACGTCCGTGCCCGCCGTCGAACGCCACGTCACGAAGACCACGGGAGCGAGGAGGATAGGAAGGGGAGTAGGAAGGGGCAGGAGGAGGGGGAAGGAGAAGAAAGGGAAACCGCAGGTGGGGAGGAGGGCGTTTGTGCCCCCTCCCTCCTGCAGCGTCGTTTTAGAAGCCAGCGAGATGGTGTGCACCCCACACACCAGCTCGTTCAGCCTTCCGGACGCGAACGAGGCGGTGTGCACCCCACACACCGGCTCGTTCGGCCTTCCAGACGCCAGCGAGGTGGTGTGCATCCCACACACCGCCTCGCTCGACCTTCCAGACTAAAACGAGCCGGTGTGCACCCCACACACTGGCTCGTTTGGCCTTCCAAATGCCAACGAGACGGTGTGCACCTCACACACCGGCTCGTTTGGACTTGCAAACGCCAACGAGACGGTGTGCACCCCACACACCGGCTCGTTCGATCTTCCAAACGCCAACGAGGCGGTGTGCATCCCACACACTGTCTCGTTTGGCCTTCCAGACGCAAACGAGCGGTGTGCATCCCACACACCGTTCTGTTCGAGTTCTTTTATCCCCCCCTATCGTTTGGGGGGGATTCTTTCCTGCAAACGGCAAGAAAAAGGCGGCGTGAAATCCACACGCCGCCTTGTTCAAGCTGCCTTATTCCCCCCAACGACGGGGGAATCTATGGGGTGGTGTGATGGGTATCACGCCGCCCCGACTTCGTTTCATCTTACCCCCCCCCCCTGATTGGGGGGGGTTCTTTTTTGCAACACAGACGACGGGGGCGGCGTGATACCCACACGCCGTCCCCAATTTCACTTTGTTTATCCCCCTCATTATTGGGGGGGATCCTTTGCGTAGCATCAGCAGCGGGGTGGTGTGGTACCCACACGCCGTCCCCATTTTACTTTGTTTATCCCCCCTCAACAGGGGGTTTTTTAATGTAAATTAAATTAAATACCATGTATATAAAATATATATATGTTTTTTTGATGATGACAATGGGTGGTGTGCAACTTGCACACTATTTGATGATTTCCACCAACCTGCATGCCCATGTGAATGCTCAAATCAAACTTCATGAATGCAAGAATAAACACCTCAGCAAATACAAAGATGGCTACAAGGGTGAATGCAAATAGGAACATGAGGGAGTAGTGTTTGGAAGTCTGGTTACAAGACTGGAAAAAGACTGTAACCAGACCGGACCAAGACTGCAAAAGACCAGACCTATGGTCCAGTCTGTTCATTTTTGAGATGTAAAGACTGCAAAAAGACTGGTCTAAGTGAACTGGTTTCGACTGGTCTTTTGTAGCCCCTTAAATACCCTTTAAAACGCACCTAAGAACATATTATTTGGTTAAGATCTGACAGAGATATGGTTGAAACTGTAAAATACCACCCAAAAGAGTAGATGTACCAAACTTATTTTATAGAAACACCAATTCTTAATGTAAATTGATGTTCTTAGGCTCGTTTTAAAGCTATGAAGGATGTCAGCAAGGTTACCGACTCAAAAAAGAAGTTAAATTGTGTTTACTTAGGGTGAAAAGTGAGCAAGTTAACTTTTCACATTAACTTGAGTCAATTCATGAACTCATGTAAGAGCACAGAAATTTCCTCGCAGTTCATCACTTATGACTGCAAACTTCTTTGTTTGTGCATGTGCACATTATTGGTCGACTCTCCATGACATTGATTAGTATGGCCCAGGGTGAACCAGCCACATCACAGTTATGTTCTGAAGGCTGGGAAGGTATCTCAAGGGTGTAATATATAACTCTATCTACTCAGATTTCATTCATTTAACAGCCAAAATAAGTTACTGACCATGTATGATTTGGGAGATGTCTGGGGAACATGGTCCATCAGCCGAGCCCCATTAGTTTGACTGGTGTTGCAAAAAAAAAAGATGTGCCCTGGCATATAACCGGTCTATTTCCAGTCTTTGATTTTCAAAAACAAAAGACCAGAACCGCTGGTCCGGTCTTTTCCGGTCTTGGTCCAGTCCAGTTGTGGTCTTTTCCCAGTCTTGAGACTGGACCTTCAAACACTATTTGTTTGTGCATGTGCACATTATTGGTCGACTCTCCATGACATCAATTAGAATGGCCCAGGGTGGACCAGCCACATCACAGTTATGTTCTGAAGGCTGGGAAGGTATTTCAAGGGTGTAATATATTATATATAACTCTATCTACTCAAATTTCATTCATTTAACAGCCAAAATAAGTTACTGAGCATACATGATTGGGGAGATGTGCAGAGAACATGGTCCATTAACTGAAACATGCCCTGGCAGTTTCTCGGCCCATGATTGCCTTTACAGCAACTTGCATGCTGCTCTATTTGATGTTATTTATCCCCCTATTATATATGTATATAAATTAATTTAAATTATATAAATATAAACCTTTTATATCAACTTAGAGTGAATCTAGAGTCTAAGACCATCGGAAGTCCGGTGGAAGTCCAGTGGACTGGGGACTTAGCATATTTTTCCTCTTTTTTGCCTTTAGAACCATCGGAAGTCCAACGGAAGTCCGCCGGACTGGCTAGTCCGGCCAGTCCGACGTTTTTTTGCTTCAAGATGACTTCACTGGACTTGGACCGGACTTGGGCCGGACAAGCAGCGGAATTTGGTCAAGTCCGACGGAATCCGTTGGAAGTCCGATGGACTGTCCACTGGGTCCGTTGGAATTGGCTGGGTCCGGTGAAAGTCCGTCGGAATCCGTCGGAAAAGGGGGGGGAGTGTAAAGTACACAGCTTCGGGCACGCTTCGTTCTGTCGTTAATCGACGCTCAGCACCGCCAGGCATTGTCTTGGTGAGGATTCGGACCAATACTTCGGCTACAACACACACTACTGCGCCACGTCATCATACTACAACTCCCCGGCCCCCATTCAACTACTCTTCACCCCCAATCTTCAACCTAAACACCTCTCTCGCTATGATGCAGTCCTTCATACCTTTGAAGCTGCCACCATACCGAGGTCCTTCCCTTTCGTGCACCATTCTCAACCCCCAAAAACCACATTCTGCACGAAAAAGGATGCAGAAGCTGTGTATTTTTCCCAATTGTCGATGTTTGCCCACCACAAACACCAAGTGTGCACGCCTGCGCCTCTCTCGCAAAGACCGCCGGCTCTGCGACATCGTGTATAAGCTCAACAAACTGCAAAAATAGCTCGATTGCAGGCTGAAGACACTCGACGATCTCACATTCACCGGCCGGCAACCACCCCTCGCCACCGCTCGATTCTTTGGACCTGGCTACAGAACACGCAAATCTCTGTTCCGATGGCATCCCGAAGACTCGGAAAATGCGATCGACTCTGATCCTGATCCTGGATACCTTGACTCAAATCCCAGCGACCAGGACAACGCTGGTGCTACCCAGCCAGAGGACCCTTCAACGCCGCCGGGTCTTCAAAGTCTTTTCGAAAACACTAAACTGGAAGACTTACTCGTCACTGTCAAATTCATTCAAGCACTTCAGTCGGCGTCTCACGATGACATCTACTGTCAAATGGAGCAGAGCGCCATCGAACGGCTACACCTCGGCATCGACCTTTTCTTAGCCAATATGAACTCCTCCGTTGATTCTTTTAATGCCAATCGGAACGCGATTCTACGACGACATCCGGAGGATAAAGTGCCTTCGTATTCTCAGATTCTACGTCATATCAGTGAGATCACCGGAGTCAGCTCCGTGGTCCACCCAATGTGCAAAAATAGTTGCCATGCATTCACAGGGCCCTTGGCTAACCTAGATCGCTGCTCGATATGCGGTGAACCGAAACTTTGTCCAATCACAAAGAAGCCTCAGCAAGAATTCCATACCATCCTGCTTGGTCCGATTTTGCAAGCTCTTCGGCTCGATTCTTCAAGCTCAAAGAAGTTTTATTATCGGCGATGGAAAACTTGGGAGCTTATTCGTGAGCTCCAGGCTAAATTCGGCAATCTCTCCACATACGATGACTTCTATTGCGGCAGCGATTATCTCGAAAACGTCCGAAGTGGGAAAATCAAGGACACTGATATCATCCTTATGCTGTCAATCGATGGTGCCCAACTCTACGCACACAAGGCATCGGACTGCTGGATTTACATCTGGGTCCTCATGGACCTCTCACCCGATGAACGATACAAGAAACGTTTCGTGCTTCCAGGAGGGTTCATCCCTGGTAAACCAAAGATCATTGATTCTTTTCTATTCCCAGGTTTGCATCACGTCTGCGCACTTCAGAGGGAAGGCCTCGTTATCTGGGATGCTGATATGAATCAATCGTTTACCTCACAACTGTTTATCGCACTTAACACTGCTGATGGTCCTGCGATGGCCCACTTGAATGATCTTGTAGGGCATCATGGGAAATTCGGATGCCGGCTATACTGCCCGACCCCAGGAAGGAAAGCGATGGTACCGGATCTCGACCCTCCTCCCCCTCCCTTACCTCAAGGTGCAATTGATCTCGGACAAGGCTATGCCCTTCTTCGTGCATGGAAAGACAGGTACGCTCGCCTCATGCGGCCCCAAGAGGCTGGTGCACTGCTACTTTATCTTGGTGGTGTGGCAGAAAATTCCAACAGCTGGTGTCCAAAGGTCACTCGATGGGCACGCCTTTGACTTCCAGACGGTCAAGTGGCCAGATCACGATGGAAAGAATCTATCAAACCCTTGGGAAAGGTCAGGATAGCTCGCAATGTGAAGGTATGATTTGTATGCGTCAATCAAAGTCACTCATTGACGTATTACTTTTCAGTTCCTCACGGAAAATGGAGATAGCCGCTTTGGTGAAGTTTTGTATTACTTTCGCTGTAAGCGCCAAGATACCGTTCTCTCCCTGGCTGTTCTTTCGGTGTATTCCGAGCCTGATCCAGAGCTGCTGGCCGCTTCTCATGGAACATTAATCTATTGTGATTATCTTGGGGACACTTCATTGCAGGTTATTGACGTCAATCACATCCAATCTGTTGTATCGATGATACCTTATAAGCTAAAAGGACATCGTATTGACGGTCATTATCACTTCTTGGTGGAGAGACCTGGATTAGACGTGGTTCGATTGGGTGATGGAGACGATAACCTTAGCTGAATGTATAGATTGTAACTTTATCTTATTACATAACAACATTTTTCGGTTTCTTCTTGACATCTGTGACTCAATAAGTGCATTTCGTCTTTCTTATGGCAATGCCCTCCCCATGGCCAAGTTATACAACTCGAGGGCCTCCAGAGAAGGCTTCCTTTCTGCTTGATACGACATGCTTCAGCACCACTGACTTTGACAACTTCAACGATTTTCAATCTGTTTCCCAAGACCACCTTCTGTCTTTGCTATCCGAACCTCCCATCATGCAAAACTCTGAGGTCGCAGAGCTGCTCCGAAAAAAAGCGCTCTCTAATGGCGTGCTTGATGTACGAGCGCGCTACAACCACCCTACCTTCCCTTCGCCAACTTTCCTTACCACCCTTATTCAGCGAGGGCGTTTCGAAGACTACATTTCAAACGAATTTGGTTCCCCCGATCTACACTCCAAAGAGGTATCCACTACTACGAACCAAGAGCCGCTTCACAAGGAGGTCAATGCCACCATTGCAAACTCCCTCCTTAAAACCGTCCTTCACCACACTGCTCAAGTGGCCTCGACCGATTCGTGGGTCAGCAAGGCGATTTTTCCTGACGAAGCGCTCCCAGTGCCATTCAAGGATGCATGCCTTGATAACATCCCAGAATGTTGGGACAAGGCAACGGAGCGATTTTCCAACTTTCCGGACACCATGGGGGAACATGCCGTCCAGGAATGGCTCAACCATTTGGCGCACAGCCTCGGAATCCAACATGGCCTGATTAAGGCGGATAATTCCCACAAAGTTCCAAGTGACCGTCCTGGCCAGGCTGTCGACACTGACAAAGTTGACGTCGGCGGTGTTGGCAAAGTTGACGGTGGTGTTGGCAAAGTTGGCGAGGTTGATCCAGAGAGGAATGGATTCATTATCCCAGGTGTTGAAGACCGTTCCTTCAGCAGGGTCTCGCACAAGGTAGCACCTAGTGGAGGTTATCGTCTTCGCAAACCTGATATTATTCTCATCAATCGAGACATCCGCCATTTTCTCAAGAACGGCGAACGTAGGCCCCGATGGCACCATATTGAGGCAATTGTGGAAGTATCGTTATCTGCCCCCCGCGAAAGCATGTTACAGCAGATTCTCGAGAAATTGGCCCTCATGTTTGAGGCCCAGCCATTCCGTCGGTTTGTTCTGGGTCTTGTTTTGCGAGGCCGTACCACTGCCAACGCGGAGTTTTCATTCATATTGGTTGATCGAGCTGGTGTCTGTCTGTCTGAATGGACCACCATTGCTGGGTATGGGGCTATTGACCTCGCACGCATTGTATTCGCACTCTCCTTCGCTCGCCCGGAGGTCCTCGGCATTGACACCTCGATGACCATAGACTACTTCTCCGGGAATGTCACTCAGATCAAGGTTCAAGATCAGGAGTTCAAAGTCATCAAGCACATCTACTCATCTCTCGTCCTCTTTGGCCGTGGCACCCATATTTTCCTTGTACAAGACAAGGACGGCAACTCCCACATCCTAAAAGACGCTTGGCTCCTTGCTAATCAGGGAATGTCTGAAATAGACATTCTCTCGACTATCAGCGACAAGCTCCAGACCGACCCGAGTCCAGATGCACAGAAATTTCGGTCGATCCATTCCCGATTTGTTGTGGGAGAGGAGATTGGGGATTCTACCAAGAAACGAAGAGGAAGACTGGCCGACCCGCCCCCAGAACGCCTTCATCGTCGGGTTGTGACTGGTCCTGTCGGGGGCACCTTAACTTCTTTCCGTTCTCGTGAAGAATTTATTCAAGTCCTCCTGGACTGCGTCGACTGTAAGTCTAGTATTCAATATCAAAGCTATGTACTTATTTAATTGCTCTTCAGGGCTTGAATTTCTGCACACAAAATGCAAACTGGTTCATGGTGACATTAGCGTCAATAATATCGTGATTTATCGCTTTCCCCTCCCACACCCACCCCCGAAGGATCATGATGGCCAGTCACCGTTAGCGTGCGCTGCTTCAGCCAGTGTGGCGACAGAACAAGCAGCGTTTACACCTACTCCACCAGAAGGGGTGACAGATGATTTTCCGGTTTCTGGCGTTGTTATCGACTATGACTATGCTCGTAAAATTGGCACCACCACAGAGAAGACATCGGTGTGTCCGCGTCATTCTTAAATTTGTTCTGTTCTGATATTCATTTTGTTTCAGGGCACCTTGCCTTTCATGTCGCTTGCCTCGCTGGACAAAAAAAATCGTGGGAGCTATGTCCACAATCCAGCCCACGACTTCGAGTCGCTTCTCTACACAGTCATTGGCATCGTCACCTTCACCACAGGGCCCTGTGGCCAACTCCGTGCACCCAATGACCATGTTCCTCTGGCACGGTGGTACAATGAAATCGATCCCGAGCAGCTACACAAGGATAAAGCGATTGACTTGATTAACTATGACTCAGAGGTCAACAAATACGTTCCGGGCTATTGGCAGCCCTTTTCGCCGTACCTCTCTCGTCTTATTGAGGCTACATGGCCCAAGTCAAACCCATTTTTCAATCATGCTGAGGGCACCCACAGTGCGTTTAGGAAGATCCTCCAAGAGGCACTTACAGATCTCACTACCAACCATCCCGAAACCAAGTCTAATTATGCTCGCATCACTGTCACGGTGCCAGCAAAGCGTAAATTTTTGGCTACTGCTGTTGGCAGTAGATATCCCTACAAACTTCTTCGAGGAGATCACGCCCAACGTCATCCTCAACTTTCTTCCATCAAGCCTCTGAAGATGTGGAAAGACTCTGTCGACATATAGGAGATGGAGAGGGGTTTCTGCTTGATTGGAATTGTTTTTTTAGGTCATGTGTTTTCGCATTATATCCTGCCTCTTGTTGCCAGTAGTCTTCATTGTATTCCGTGTATTTCTTCTCTGCGTACCGTGTATGTATTATGTAATCTGACCTTTTCAATGAACAAATGTCTTCCTTCCTCTTGTGGCATGCACCCATCTGGCAACTTGTTTGAACCAAACTTTTGAGGCGCAAGCCCCGCAGGCAACTAGGTTTCGATGGAAATCACGCTGGACCTTAGTCCAAAAACAGTCAACTTTTCTTGCCTGACCATTTTTTTGGCCATGCACAATCGACTCAGCTGTCTACCTCAGAAAGCACTGGCACGACTTCATCTCAGTACTCAGTCCCATTCAGGAACCCAAATTTTGAGAACTACATGGTATGTTATTCGAAAATCTCTTGCTGCTGTCTATTGTTTCACATAATGTCATAAAGGCTACATCAACATCAACATCCTCACTTGAATCTGGCTGCAAGAAATCGTTGGCCTTCTCAAAGAGGAGCTTAGCCAGGAAGCTATCCTTTCTCCGAAGTGGGTGAGCAACGAGGCACGAAATTTTTTTTCTTCTGACTGAATATAACTAATTTCTATCTAGTTCATGAAAGGCCTCAATACCCAGCGTGATAACACAGCAACTCGCATCCGCCACAATTGCTCTGCCGTCTTTGGGCTTCTCGACACCAACCTCGTAAATCCTGAGGAGCGTAAGTCCAAATTCGGTTGTCGCATAAGCTGGGCACCCAACGGGAGCATTGACGGTCCATACTCGAGTGTCGACGTCAACATCATTTACAAGGATTACTTGGGGAAATACGAACTGTCGAAATTTTTCTTCAATCCGGTCCTGATGGGAGTAAGTGCTTAACTTTTATACTACTGCAGTAATCTTCTGAGCCCTTTGTTTCTCTTCAACAGCCTTGATGAAGAGATTTATTCTTGGGAACACGACGTATCATACCCAGACCGAGACTATCACCCACATGCATAGCATTCGAAACACCACGCCAGGTGCCATCGCCACGTGTGCTATCCTGGTGTGTTCAGATACGCTCATTCAGCATTCAGATTTTTACTGAGTGTTTTTTTGCAGGCCCCCTGGGCGCTTTCGAGCAATGTCTCTCCAGGACTAGTGGGGAGCAGCACTGTGTCCAATCACTATAGGTTTACGATGCAGGAAGAAGACTATTGTCAACATATTCAAGAAGTGACGCAAGGAGACCGACTTCTAGCTTGGCGGGGCTAAACCCAGCAAGGATGACCGCGCTGACCTCGTCCTGATGGAGTCGGTTAAGGACGATGACACCGATGAGGAGGGTGGCAACACTGAAAGGCCGTTGAGGCGGTAAAGGGTTAGACTCCATACCTAGCTCTGTACAGACTATATTTGATGGAATGATATATTTGTTTATTGCTTCGTTTTCCGAAACTGAAGATCTCAAGTGAGATGAAGTGATAAAACCAGTCAGTCCGGTTGTCACCAATCGTGCTGACGCCGAGCTGACCACACTTATTAAACATCGTTGCAGCTGGTAACATACCCCTTCAACTTACAGGCTTATGTGCGACTATTGGCTCATATCAACTCATATTGGCTTTTTCTTGTTTTTCCGACATCAGGACGCTGTCCGCTCGTTCAAGGAATTTCTTTTGGACCTACTTTCTACATGGTGGCCGGTACCATCAAGGATGTCAAGGCCAAGGGCGAGCAGCTTGCCAAGGGTATGTCCATTTAGAGAATGCATGTATCGTCTACACTTAAAATGCATAAATCTTCGAAACTCAAAATCCTATCCTCCCTCCTCTCCACATTCTATCTACCCCATCATCACATATCATTCCCTTCTCCCATGAAGTCAGCCATGCTCTGTTTAGGAATCCCTTATATAGATGAGATTAATACAATGGGAAATTAATATCTGATTAAGGCTTACCCATTCGTGAGGTCTATAGGTTCAGAAGAGGAACCTTGGTTGTCGAACTCGGATCTAAATGTTGTTTAGACAATAGCAATGTGTCAACAGGTTAGACTTACCCAAATGTTAAATCGACAGGTTTTTCGAGAGAAGAACCTAGTCCAAATTCTCCAAGGAAACAACGTGCGGCATTATAAAGGTCATCGTTATTGGAGGAACCATCTTCGATGCACCAGTGTGGATAGAGGTGGCAAGTTCCTCCTCTAAGGATGAGTCGTTTGTGGATAGGATGTTGAATATTCAGGCCATTACCACCAACTTCAAGCCAGATGCATCTCCCATATGACATCTTCTTCTTCCAGTATATTATGAGTTTGGAACTGGTTTGCAGGATATAGAGGTCGCCATTATCGCCGACTTCCTTGGGTGGCCGAAAAAGGACAGAGTAGAAAATGAAGAAGCCTATTGGTTGTTGGCTCGAGGATGAGATTGTATACCTTTTGTGAGGTATGGAGGTTTGGACGCAAGCAATGTCCCTGCTTGTAAGGTTGTTTCTCGACACCATCGATGCCGGACCGGGATTATTCCGCCGCCAAATCTCACCTGCCTAATTTTCTCACCTGCCTAATCTTTCTGAACCCACCTCGCCATCGACAGTTTTGTCTCCCAGCCGTCCTACCTCGCTGCCACTTTCGTTCTTGAACTCCACCATAGCGTGCTTTCACGAACAGTTGTCAAGACGATCGGTCGTCTAGGTCGCTGGGAACATGCGCCACCCAAGAACTTCTATCCATTCGACACCAATAGGTCCTTGTGGTGCTGGAACATTGGCATTCGCAGTCGCTGATATCGCTTTTACCTTCGATTTCAAATGTCATCTGTTGCGCCTGATTCTAAAAATGAATCCTTTCTCTGACACTGCCCTCGCACACACTCCCAGTGTTCTCGTTTATTCCTGATGAACCGGTGTATTCTGGGTTGTATGAATGTGCAGGCCACGTCGTTCCGTATCTCGTCGTTGTCAAGATGGGAAAACCGACTGAGCGTACGAGGCCTGGAAATCATGGTAAACGTGACTCGCAGATGCTGTTGATGCATTTCTTGAATAAGGTTTGTTTTTTTTTTGGATGGTTTTCGTTGTGTGTAAATGTTAATTGTGTATTTTTTTTATAGGTCCATTTCAATTCGCCCATGAACCCTTTGGAACTGGACATGTACCATCAAATCGAGAATGTTATTCGGTGTTAACCCGTCTTCTATGTTCATGGTGGATGCCGATACAACTGTCAATCGGTTATCGGTTAATCGTTTGATCTCTGTATGAGTTCTTTACCTAAATCCCAGACCGTTTTCGTCTTCAACCATTTTACAGGATGATCTACGACAAGAAGTCTTTGGGTACTTGTGGAGAAACGGAGCTGGCACACACGAAGCAATCTTTGGTCACAATGATGCAGGCAAGCTTTATCTTTCTTTCTCCTTTTCTCTCGAGAATCTAACTGCCTTTTCCCCTTCAGGTGTATGAATACTTTATTTCGCATAACATGGCAATCTTTTCGGTTCAATTACCTGTTTGCCTGGTTGTTTCACCCCTTATCGATTGGCAGTCAAGCCTATGCGTGCGCCCTCGATGAGGAGGAAGGGACCCATCAAAATGTATGCCTACCGTCAAGGAGGGTTTAGATATCGAGGAGAAGGACTGCGACGATGAAGATAATTATGGGCCGCTTGGACATAGTAGCCACACAAGTCCATGTGTCGCTCGGGAATTCAAGGCCGCAGTTGATACCATCCAGGAGACGATCGAAGAGACGCAGCCATGGTATATCTTTTGCATTTACCCCAATGATTCGCAGCTGCCCAATTAACTTGAGGGGCGAAGTGTCAAGGGATAAGTGAAAGCTCCTGGGCTGGCGGAAATCGCGAAGCGTTCTGTGAATGTCTTCGAAGTCAACATGATGCCGGAAGAGTTTTGTGAGAGGTATAGAGATGGGTTGCATGTTGGAGGTATTGCTGAGGGCGACGAGCGAGAGGTTATCGGGCAAGCGAGGACCGTGTTCGGTCTGGGCGAGAAAGATCTTGTTCTTGGTGTTCATAAGGTACTTTCAGGCTTATTCAAATCATTGTTATATTCTAATGTTCTCGCAGGTTTTCTTTTCCCAGCAATCCTTCCACAAATTCGAGAACCAGCTTCGTTTGCATGATGGCGAAGAACAGAAAAGGAATCGACCATGCGATGCTGAGCCTGAGGGTGGAATCGACCCTTGCCATTTTAACGACCCCTATGCCCCATACCGGTCCCCTAATGCGCCAACCAACTCCCTGCTTCCGAGTTCGTTCTCGAAACCTTTGGAAATGCCCGCACTCTTTTTAATCCCAATGCCTCTCGTTTTGGAAAATACACCGAACTATACAGTTCTCTGACAAGGGCCGACTTACAGGCGTGAAAACGCTGGACTACTATTTGGAGCGGAACCGTCTTGCTTCCGTTCCCTCAGGAGAACGCAACTTTCATTACCTCGTTGCCGGTGCATCACCTGAGGAGCGGCAACATCTTCATCTCTTGGACAAGACGACATACCGCTACCTTGGGCAGCGTGGGACGGCGGCGACGAGACCAAATGGAAGCCGCGACGATGCCCACTAAGATTTGATCAACTCAAAATTAGTCTCGTTCCCATCCGTCTTAATTAGGCTGGGAAGGTTGGCAACACTTCCTTACATCACCACCATCACCCATCCTTGTCCTCAAAAAGTCCTGTCAGTGGTCTTAGCTGCCCGCTCACCTTTCCCAACGATGAACAGGGAGTAATCAGCAGCCATGAGCACCCACCAACGCCTCGAGGCCGCCACCAACCTCAGCCAGCTCTCGGCCATCTCAGACGATATCATAGTCGCATGTCTTCGCGAACGCTTCATGACCGATACCATATATACCAACATTGGGACTTCAAGTCTTGTCGCTCTGAATCCCCACAAATATGTCTCCTCAAACGCAGATTCCATCCTTCACAAATATGCCACCGAGTATCGGGATTCGTCAGACCACCAGGAGCGACTCCCACCACACATCTTTCAGACCACAAACAATGCCTACTACCATATAAGACGGACAACACAGGATCAGTGTTTAGTCTTCAGGTTTGTCTTTACAACGCATTCTTGTTGGTTGTCACCCATCTGATGACCACCACGCCAGGAGGGAGACAGGCGGTGGAAAGTTGGAAAATCATCGATTGGCAATCAAGTCCCTTCTCGAGCTCAGTGTGAGCGACCCAGGAAAGAAGGGTTCGAAACTCGCCAACCAACTTTCCGCCTCCGAGTTCGTTCTCGAAACCTTTGGAAATGCCCGCACTCTTTTTAATCCCAATGCCCCTCGTTTTGGAAAATACACCGAACTACAGTTCTCCGACAAGGGCTGACTTACGGGCATGAAAACGCTGGACTACTATTTGGAGCGGAACCGTGTTGCTGCTGTTCCCTCAGGAGAACGCAACTTTCATATATTTATTACCTCGTTTCCGGTGCACCACCTGAGGAGCGGCAACATTTTCATCTTTTGGACAAAACGACATACCGTCACCTTGGGCGGGCAGCGTGGGACGGCGGTGACGAGACCAAATGGAAGCCGCGACGATGACGCACCAAGATTTGATCAGCTCAAAATAGCACTCAAGACCATTGGTTTTTCGAAGCGCCACGTTGCACAAACATGCCAACTCGTAGCCACAATTCTCCACCTTGGAAACCTCGAATTTATCATCGACAGACACCGTAATGAGGACGCCGCTGTCGTCCACAATGTGGACGTTCTGGAGATCGTCTCCGATTTTTTTGGGATACATCCTTCTGAGCTAGAAGCCGCTCTTTCCTACAAGACGAAGCTTGTCAAGAAAGAACTCTGCACGGTATTCCTTGATCTGGACGGTGCCTCTGACAACAGAGACAATTTGGCCAATCCTTGCTTTTCGCCTGGCTGAACGAGCACATTAACCAGCGGCTTTGCAAGGACGACTTTAGCACCTTCATCGGCCTCTTCGACCTTCCTGGACCCAGAACATGTCCAGCCGCCCCAAATCCCTAGATCAATTCTGCATCAATTTTGCAAATGAACGTCCCCAAAACTGGATCCAGAAGTCCCTCTTCGAGAAGCACGTGAATGAGTACACCCTCGAGGGCATCTCACGCTTCGTGCCACAGGTCCCATATTTCGACAACTCGGAGTGTATTCAACTATTGCAAAATACTCCCGGTGGTCTCATCCACATCATGGACGACCAGGCCCGTAGGCAGCCGAAGAAGACGGACCACATGATGGTGGAGGCGTTCTCGAAACGATGGGGTAACCACTCCTCTCTCAAGGCGGGTGCGATCGATAGGTCTGGATACCCCTCATTCACTGTTAACCACTTTAATGGCGCCGTCGCTTATTCGTCGCTTATTCGTCGGAAGGATTCCTTGATTGCAATTTGGATGCCATCAATCGAGACTTCGTCTCTTTGCTCCGTGGCGCTGTTGATGGTCTCGAAGGGAGTGGTTGGATCTATCGCCACGCAGGCCCACCCCCGGAACGAGGACGCGATTGTGTCAGCGCAGCAGGCAGTCAAGCCTATGCGTGCACCCTCGACGAGGAGGAAGGGTATCAGCTCGAGGGGCGAAGTATCAAGGAACAAGTGAAAGCTCCTGGGCTGGCGGAAATTGCAAAGCGTTCTGTGAATGTCTTCGAGGTCAACATGATGCCGGAAGAGTTTTGTGAGAGGTATAGAGATGGGTTGCATGTTGGAGGTATTGCTGAGGGCGACGAGCGAGAGGTTATCGGGCAAGCGAGGACCGTGTTCGGTCTGAGCGAGAAAGATCTTGTTCTTGGTGTTTATAAGGTACTTTCGAGTTTGTTCAAATTATTGTTATAGTCTAATGTTCTTGTAGGTCTTCCTTTCCTAGCGAGCCTTCCACAAATTCGAGAACCAGCTTCATTTGCATGATGGCGAAGAACAGAAAAGGAATCGACCACGCGATGCTGAATCTGAGGGCGGAATCGATCCTCGCCATTTTAACGACCCTTACGCCCCATACCGGTCCCCCAACGAGGAAGCTGACGCTTCGCGCTGGAATGGGAATTACGACAAAACATACGGTGCTTTCCATCAGCATCTTCCTCTCAACAAATCTTCGCCTTTCCAACGTGCGGATCTCTACGAGGACGACTATGAGGAAAATAAATCTGGCGAAGATTATGAGGCTCGCAGCAAGTTTACAAGCCAGCGCGACGATTCAGTGTCACATTTCGGCTCCGAGTCGTATGCCCCTTCGCGTAATATGTTCCAAAACACGGATAAACGAGGGTTGATGGAGAAAGAGGCTCTTGCGGGCGAGATCCAGGAAGGCGAGGTATCAGAGATGTTCAAAGAGAGCTTGGCGTGTCGTCGAGGGGTTGAGCTGTGCTGGATGCTTACATTCTGAATTGCTACCCCCTTCTTGACGTATATCGGCTGGATGAAACGCATAGACATCCGCCAGGCCTGGCGTGAAAAGCTCGCGCTGACTCGCGCTGAACATGATCATCTGGTTCATCTGTGCGTGTGTGGTGTTCGTCATCACTGTCCTCGGTGTTGTCATTTGCCCTACGGAACATGTCTACAACACAACTGGTGTCACATTCGTCGACATCGAGTCTGAATAATGTTTTGACGTCGATTCAGGGCGAAGTGATTGATTTAACTTCGGTTGCGGAGACGCATCGGCGTGTGGTGGGTGTCGTGCCTGTCAAGTCGATTTTGAAATATGGTGGCCAGTCTTCCGATGGTATTTTCCCTGTTCAGGTATGTGTAAAATCATCGCCCTATTGCCGAACTGTGAAATTAATTTCTTGATCAGGTCAGCGCTCTCTGCAATGGTATTAATGTCAGCCCCTACGTTATCCTGGATTCCAAAAACATGGACGTCAATGCCCAATATCACGATTCCTGCGTTTCACAAACGACTCGCGTCCAGATTGGTACTTTGAACGGATGGTCGAGATGCGCTACCAAGCCTGTGTCGGGTTTAACAAACACCCAAGGAGATCCAAAATTTGGCCAGCTCAGGTCAATTAGTGGCGGTCTGCATAAGGTTTGTTTTTTTTCTTCTTTTGGATTGGTTTTCGTTGTGCGGAAATGTTAAATTGTTTTTATTTTTTCAGATCCATTTCAATTCACCGATGAACCCTCTGGAACTGGAGATGTACCACCAAATCAAGAATGTTATTGGTGTTAACCCGTCTTTCTATGAGTATCCATTCATGGTGGATGCCGATACTACTGTTGACCTGTTATCGGTTAATCGTTTGATCTCTGCGTAAGTTCCATGTGCATAGACAGTGGGCCGATTGCTTATCATTAACATTCGGCAGGATGATCCATGACAAGAAACTTTTGGGTGCTTGTTGGAGAAACGGAGCTGGCAAACGCGAAGCAATCCTTGATCGCGATGATGCAGGTTAGTTTTGTCTTTTCTTTTCTTTCTTTTTTGTTGTTCGTGAATCTAACTGTCACTTTCTCTTCAGGCGTATGAATACTTTATCTCGGATCACATGGCCAAAGCATTCGAGAGACTTTTCGGTTCTGTCATCTATTTGCCTAGTTGTTTCACCCTCTATCGCCTGTGAACCTCCGTCACGCACAAGCCCCTGCTCATTGTGAACCAGCTTATCCAAGACTACTGGGAGAATCGCGTCGACATCCTGCATCTCGGTGAAGATCGATACCTGACCACGCTCCTCCTCAAGCATTTCCCTTGTTTTAAAACGCAGTTCATTCGGGACACCCATGCGTACACTGTTACTCCTGATGACTGGAAGGTGTTGCTTGCTCAACGTCGGTGCTTATCACAGCATTGGATGGTAGGTTCCTCAGGCAAAGACGAAGAACGAGGGCTACGCAGTATTGCATACTACTTTTCTATATGGTTGCGAAACATACTACGACCCACAACGGTGTTTTTCACCTGCACCTTCTCAACTGGGGATGTTTCCCCTCCAGGGTACCAATCCGACCACAACACACCACAATCCTCCTTCAACTCGTTGCAGGAAACAGGGCTTCTCTGGCCTGTTGCATCGCGTCCTACGACGAACTATCTTGACATTCCTATTTCTTGAACTCGGACCCCTGAAGATGCTGATCTGTTGGGCGGAGGGCCGACGAATCCTAGTTGGCCATTTATGAACAATGCTCTAGATGAAGCATCTCGATGTATGCCTCGCCCTCACATTTATGTTATTGACGGACTTCTGATTTTTCACCTCGTACACAGATGCTAATGGCCTATACCTGAGGGTCTAGCTTTTGCAGAGTCCCAGAGACCTGTGTGGCAGAAGACGTTCTCCACAACACTGGGGCCATTTCAATGATCGTCTCCGACTCTCAGGCCATGGGCTGAGTCGGTGAGGTCGTCAGTCGAACATCCCGATCTGCGAGTAAACTCTGCGAATTCAGAGGGCCACTCGTTTTACTTGGGGATACCGAGGGCAGGGATAACAGGCGAGTCCAGAGGTATATCGCTAAATCTGTACATCATTGCCCCCAAATTGCTATCTGGGTGGCCGCTCATTTCTGGGCTTGACGTTGCGCAGCGCGGTTACTCATGGGATCAGTCATATTGGCCATGTCGTGGTGGGTACGTGCTGATCTTGTGCTGTGGAAACCGGAGAACTTTGAGAAAAAAGCCTTGATTTTGCTCATCGCTGGATGTGGTTGGAATTATGGACTTCATAAAAAATTTGAGGTAGAATGTAGACAATGTAATTGATACTGCTTGGTTCAAGAATGCCCCATGAAAACGCATGAAATGTCTTTTTTTTTCTGCCAGCTTGACTGGGAATTCACACGACCCGAAGCTCATGTGACATACAATCAATGCGCATCGCGCCAACCAAAGCACGCGTTGAAGTTGCTCCTTATCCTATCCTTAATCCCATGTCGTCTCCCCTCGAGCTCTTGACTTCCTATGAAATCCGAGGGCTTATTTCATTTTTGAACAAGGAGCAAGAACTCCCCCCCGACTTGATAAATGTGCCTTCAAAGTTAGAGGCAGCTCTCAGTCATTTGACGATGGCAAATTCTATGGTAAGTTGTTACTTGGTTCAATCCATTTATTCAATTGACATCCGTGCAGTTTATAGATCTTAATAGCATATATAATATTTATCCAACACCCGAAGTAAGTTATTCATTCAGTACAATAAATGGTATCCTAACCTTTTTGTAAATCTCTTAAAGAGGCCCTCCGTGGATGCCGAATTGACACCAAATAGTTACACTCACCCTCCTGCAACACCACTTCGGAATCGAGGTACACAGGAATTCACGCTGCCAGGTCCAGCCATCGATCCAAATGTTTTGGACACAACTCCTAGATATCACCTTGGTGCAACTCCCAGGCGCCTTTTTTCTCCTCCATCACTACTGTCACCTCACCGAGGTGCCCCATATTTTCACGATCTGTCCCTTGAAAATCCTTTTTCATTTTCCCCAAATTTCCACTCAAGCCCAAACATTCGGCCCTACGATTTTTCACTGGAAGATCCATTTTCAATTTCCCCCGATTTTCGCTCAAGGCCGAACATCTCACCCTACAATCATCGTCTGAGCTACCACCTAAATTCACCTACCATTCTTGGTCGTCGCGAACGATCCTCGAGCCCTAGTTCAACTCGGAGAAATCGCCGAAGGTTTTTGACATTTGGAAGTAGTCATACGCTGGATGAAGTCGATGGCCCAGCAAGAGGAGCTGATACTGAGAGAGATGCAGCTATTGGGGTTGGGGAAGGCATGGCCATTGGAACTGGGAGGGACATAAGTGCACGCATGTCTATCGAAAGTGAGACAGGTGCGGCTACAACTGAGAGTGGCATGGCCATTGGGAGCGAGACAGGCATGGCTGTCAAGAGCGCAAGAGATGCTGCCGAGAGTGCACGAGGTGTGGTTTGTGGAAGAGACATGGCAGTTAGAACAGAGACGAGCGTAGCTGTTGGGGGCGGGGAAAGGGTGCCCATCGAGGGCGAGAGGTGTGCAAGTGTTGACAGAGATGCAGGTGTTGGGGGCCGTATAATTGGAGGGCATGATGATGGCTCTGGTAGCGATTACGAGCCAAGAGAGAACACTGCAAGTCGTGGCCATGGAGGTGGCCGTGGAGGTGGACGAGGGCGGAGACAGGGACCGGGACTCAATGTAACAAGCAAAAATAGTAATCGTGGTCGTGGAAGAGGAGGAGGAATTGGAACTGGTGCTGGACGAGGACGAGTTGCAAATATGCCTTGGGAATGCAAAACTCATGGTGGCGCTGCTCCTCCCGTGTGGACTTATGACCCCCGTCCTGCTCTCGACACAGACTTAGGAGAAGAAGATTTTCATCGCGCTCAAAATGTACAGACAGATAGCGAAACGCAGCAAACTGACGATGTTCCTAGAGGATCATATATTCGTCCGGAACCAGAGAATCAGGTTCTCTCCTCGCCCGGGTACCATTTTGTCCTTGATCTTGCGATGGCATGTAGAAAATATCATCTCAATGGTCCTGGAGAAGAGAACCCAATCTCTCAAATTTTCGAGCTTCTCAAAACAGCTAGCACTGTCGAATCTGCCAGGATTAAGGCTGCCTCTCAAATCGGGTCAATCATAGCTGTCGACAGTCTGGAAAACATAGCGAAACGCTGTGCAATGGCTGAGCAAAATTCTACGGTCATGGACTTTGTCTTCATGATCAATGCAATCCAGCTCCGATGCAAGGTCATCAGGTTCGTTTTCTTGATATATATATGTATCGTCTATTCTAACTTAGTTTTAAATCTAGTATTTGTCACACCAAGGGATGGAAGAAGACACCTGTTCTTGAATCGATCAAGAGTGTAAGAAGTACAAGAACGCTGGCAAGATATGTATCCGATGGTGCTAAATTTTGTCTATTGGCTGGAGGAGGTACGTTTGTTTCATTTCTTGTCTTCTTTAAAAGATATCAACCATTACCTAGGTACCTTGTTCATTTTGGCGATAGCCGCTGCTGCAAATTCTCGTTCAACAATACGAAACTACCTTACTCATGACATCATCCTCAGAATCAATTATCTACTGAGATGTCCCAATCCGGGTGAGTGTCAGCTTTCGAATCAGGTCACATTAATTGACGAAATTTCAAGACCATGTTCTTGGAAAACTAGTTATTCACGATATAATTCCAGTAATCGATTTATTGAGGCAGAAATTTCGGGCAACTTTCTCTTCGATGTTCAGCCAAGACCTTCTCTTTAGTTGTGGGGTCATTCCCGAAATTGAGGCTGGTGACTTACAGAGGTCCGACGAATTTTTTAACTTTATCACATATAAGTAAGATTTTGATTTTCTGGCGCATGTGCACATTTATATTGATCTCTTTATAGCGCTTTTATCAAACCACGTTGCATAAGCACTTGGGCCAGCTGCTACGCCTCTTTGGATGGTTCAGTTCCAGTTATACCATTCCACCTTATAAACCATTCCGCGTTAACGTTTACCCCAACAACGACTCAGTTCCCATCAATTTCCAACTATTCAGCGGTTGATGGCAGACCACAGACTCCCCTTTCTACCCAAGACGATGAAGACCTTGATTTTAACTCTCAACCAATGGATAGCGCCAGTACAAAAATGTACACGATCAAGACGAAATTCCAACCATCTCTGGGTCGAAATATGCAGGTGGAATACAAAGACAAGTCTGACAAAAAACGTCATAAATTCACAGAAAAAGAAAGAGGTTATGCCGCCCTGGCAACCAATTGTGATACATTAGAGGATCTTGATGCTAAGGTTCGTTATATTTTGGGCTTGTATTTTTTATTACTGATTTTTTTCTTCGATAGCTCACCAAGCAATTAAATTCTGGGAAGAAAACTCTTACACGTTACCTCAATATCACTCATGAAACATTGCAAGGGTATTTTTTAATTTATTACTGAGAAAAAACACCTTGACTTAATTATACTATTTCAGCAAACGTCTCTGCATTAAAGATGCAAACAACGACATTCTATTGTTGGCCTGTCCAGACGTGCCTCAGCTTTTACGTGAACGGCTTTTGCGATCTTTGAAGGCCGCTTGTCCTGGGTACTTGCAGCGCACAGATTCCGAAGCTAAAAAAGATTCCTTCAAATTTCTGGCACTTCACTTCTGTTGGTGGAATCGATACTCTACTAGTGTATGTTTTCCTTGGTTTTCCTAGACGTTTTATTGTTTTATATTGACTAAATTTATATTCTTTCTTAGGGTGAAGGAGCTCCTTCAGACAAAGAGCCGGCATCTTTGAGGAAAGAGGGTCTTAGACGACCCAATACCTCAACATTTGTTCCTAGAACCTCCAAAGAATTCCAACATATGCAAGAGTACAAGCAATTGGAAGAGTGTTTCCAGGATGTATTTGAGTGGATCAACAAAACGGTATGTTGTTATCACTATTGATGTTCTAGGTGACTCATTTAATGCATTTTAGCTAAAGGAGATACTTCCTGAGGAATACACTATTATTGGACAATATGCGGATATTCTTCCTGGTGATGGCTTTTCCCCTGCATATCCATTTAGCGGGTTTGTCATTAATTTCAATGTCGCCACAAGAGTCCATCGAGATGTGAATGACAAGAAGCTCTGTATCGTTATGTCCATATCCGACGATAACTGCGAAGGAGGGGATATTTGCTTCCTCGAACCAGGTATCAGACTCCAGCTTCTATGTGGTGACATGGTTCTCTTTCCTTCAGCCAAAATTAGTCACTTCAATATGAACTTCAAAGGTGAACGAGCATCACTTGTCCTTCACTCTGATGGTTCAGGTGACAAATGGGTCAAGGACCGTAATAACTGGAGCCATAATATCTATATGCATGAAGTAGATCATATATAAATACAGTAAACATTTAAAGTAGTACGAAGTAGCACACATTTCTTATAATTTGAATGTAGTTATCTTGTGGGAAAGACTGTGGGAAAATATCTTATTCAAATTCCGATTAAATTTCAAACGTTGAGTTGTAAGTTTCCAACCACTCACTACCTTCAACGATACTGGTTTACTGTTTATACCTCTACCGCTTTTTTTTTTCTTCTCATATCTGCACCTATCTGGATAAAATGCAAACTCGTCGGGTTAAATCAGCTTCTCAGGCTCCTTCCTCGACATCGGCATCAGCAACGGCAAAAGCATCCGGAACTGTCAATCAAAAACGAAAAAGCTCTAAGTCCAATGCTCTGTCTGCCGCCAAAAGCGCTTCTACTGCAGGAAGTTCGAATGCATTTACCACAGAGCAGTTAGCCCTTTACAATACTATGCATGCTCAGTTGGCAGCACAGAAGAAAGCTGCAGCTGCTGCTCATGATGAAGGCACGTCAATTTTAGTTTGAATTTTCACAAGCTGTTTTGGTTCATAGTTACTCCTTTTAGCTATACGAAAGAAAAACCATTCCCTTATGCAGCAAGAAGGCATGGACGATGAAGATGAAGATTCGGACCAAGAAGACCGCCCTCCTGTGAAGAAATTGCGAACAGGTAAACTGTGTTTGGATTCTGATGAGGCTGCTTTTGCCAGCACTATGCGTCCTATTCGCTCGACTCCAGCAGCCATGTCACAATACCGAAACATGGATATCGAGAGTGAGAATGATGATGGACCAGTTGCTAGTGGTCAACAAAGCGACGAAAGTGACCAAGGAGATGCTGATGCTGATATGGCTGATAGCAATGCGAATGCGGAAGATGATCTCAACAACGTTGGTTTCCAAGATAACGGGGTCTGCATTCATCTCTTCACCAGTGTCATGAACTTATTATTATATATGTTTAGATGTCGGTCTTCACTGGCGACAATAATATGTCCATGACTACCTCTTCATTCTCTCAATTGTCCCGTTCTATGTCCCACTCTATGTCCTGTTCTGGCACTCCTGCATCATCGGTGGTGTCCAAACATTCCAAACCTTCTAAGTCTTCCAATACTTCCAAATCTTCTACCAAAGTCACTGAAAGACACTTCACACCAAAGACTCGACGGTTGGCGATTGCATCAAAGGCTCATGTGAGGGCCTTGGTTGTCTACCATCCAGATGGACCTTTCACTCCAGTCAATAGTCGTATGGCGAGGATGAATTTTGCTTGGACAACTCTCAAGGAGGCTGCCAAGAACAGCGAAGACATTGATATCAAAGAAGCTTTCACTCGAGTGTCGATGAATGATAAAACCAAGAAAGATCTTGTCACCTTTGTAAGTCAATCATTAATTATCTGACAGTAGCTGACTTAATATATATGTACAGACGATGTATGGGAGGACGCAATTTCTCAGTACCCTTATTACCAAGGCCCGTGACAAAGTTCGAGGATTTTATCAACTAATAGGAACGCCAGACAAGATCAGAGATGGCGTGAAGTGGTTACTGACTGAATCTCGCTTTATGTATGGTGACATCGATGTGGAGGTATGGAAAGTAATCTCTTTATATTAGTCTACTAACTTTAATGGTTATAGAGTTATACCTACAACCAAAAGAAACCATTTGGTAGTCATCTTATTATCGACATTATTGAGGCCGTGTGGTTCTCTGCGTCATCAAGAGCAAACTTAGAAGCCGAGACAACTTCCAAGATAGTTGCTGAACGAGAGGTCCCACTTACCATTGTCATTCTAATTCTTACTGTCGTATGTGTTCTTTCACTATATATACTAATCTAAGCTGATGATGAACGCTAAGATTGAGCACGCTCTTAAAGAGTGGGAAAACAGGAAGAAAGCTCACAAAATCCCTTTCGCTGAGGACCTTGCCAAAACTAGGTTCGATTTTCAGTTATATTTGATTTATAACGTCTATTTAATATTTATTTCAGCTATGCACACCATCTGGGTAATTGGAAAAGGATAGCTGCTCAGGCTCCTGCTTGGGTTAGATATTGGAAAAATGACCTGATACAAAAACTGCTGTATGTTTTTTTTGGATTATTATTCACAACTCTATTTCTCATGTTCACTTGCATAGTTCAAACCACACCGATTTTCTCAATGATACAGACCAAGGCAAAGATTTGGATGGCATTGACTTTTACGAACTCAACAAGATTGGTGAAGAGTGGGAGGGTGTGGGCAACAGCAACAGCAACGGTGGGGATGAAGGCAAGGGCGAGGATGAGGTTGAAGGCGAGGGTGAAGGTGAAGGTGAAGGCGAGGGTGAAGGTGAGGGCGAGGGTGAGGGCGAGGGTGAAGGCGAGGGCGAGGGTGAGGGCGAGGGCGAGGGTGAGGGCGAGGGCGAGGGTGAGGGCGAGGGTGAGGGCGAAGGCGAGGGTGAGGGCAAAGGCGAGGGTGAGGGTGAGGGTGAAGATGAAAGCGAGTCCCAGTCTGATTAGATGCTAAGCGGCTGTCCATGGGGTATTCATTTGCAATTTTTGTTTGTTATCATCCTCTCCACCTCCCAGAATTATTGCATAATAATTATAGTTTTTTAATGGAATTATTCTGAATCTACTGCCATTTGAGTTGAGATTTAGGTGTTTCACCAAGTGACCTAGGATGTTTTCAATGCTCTTTGAAGATACTATCTGAATGCTTTGAACTTACTCTGAAAGGAATTATTGACTACCTAAACCCGCTTTCAAGCCTCTCTAAAGTTATAACAGTCTACTTTCCAGACTCTTTGAAGGGGATTTTAGGTTGTTTAACTAATGCTCTGGAGGTGCTTTAAGTATGGCCCAAAACCTATTCTAGAATGCTTTCAAGTCATTTTAATATGGCTCTATAGTCACTTTGTGTCCACCTGAAACTGCTCTAGAATACTCTGAAAAGTGCTCAATGCTTCTATCACTTGTCTTTCACTCTACTTTCAAGGAAATTAGTGTGGCTTTGGGGCATCTTTGGCCAGTTCAAACTTAAGGGACTTTGCTTTGGGGCATCTCCATAGTCACTTTGGGTCTACCTAAAACTGCTCTAGGATACTCTGAAAGTGCTTCAAGGCCTCTATGACTTGTCTTTCACTCTACTTTCAAGGAAATTAGTAAGGCTTTGGGGCATCTTTCAGATGTCTCTCATGGATCTTTGGCCAGTTCAGACTTAAGGGACTTTGCTTTGGGGCATGCCCAGGATACTTTTTATCTTTGAAGTCTTTATAGTCTCTAGAGACACCTAGAGCAACCTGAGTTTCTTCAGGACCAAACCCCTTTTTCCTGATGCTCTTGCAGAGCTCTGATGATGCGTACTTTGGGACGACGCAAAACAGGTCCATGGAGCCCTTAGATTTGGGGGTCAGTGAGGATTTAGTGGAATAAATTTCGTCTCAGTACTACTATGTAGTGATAAAATTTTACAAGTTTTCATCATCCGCATCACTGTCCATGAGGTTCTCCCTATTGCGCCGTCTTTCCTGATGACGAAACCACCTTCTTTTCAAAGACTCGCGTTTCTTTTTCGCAGCTGCGAGTGTTCCTCTACGCCGAGTACTCCTTGCAGTTGTGGGCTGGGGGTTATCAGAATCAGACGATGGTGGAAGATGAGATAATCCCTCGGCAATAAATGGGTCCTGATAGTCTTCGCCACGATCCCCAGATTCATCAGCCTCGCATTTCATCGCAAAGGCATGTATCCCAATGCATGCCACAACCCAATAAGTCGCAAATTTGTGAGTCTTCTCGTCCTTGATCTTTATGCGAAGACCTTTGAGTGACTGGAAACGACCCTTCAGGAAACCGATTGCATGTTCAGAGCGGATGCGAATGATTGAAACTCGGTTGTTGAAGATTTCGTTACCAGGTATCTCGCTTTTGGGCTTTTTGTATGGTGCAACTACCCAGGTTTGAATCTAACCACATAAAAGTGAGACGCGACTCGCGAGTGGGATGGAATAGAGGGAACACAAACAGGATACGCCGAATCAGCCCAGATGAATTCTTCTTCCTCAAAGATTGTTTCGTGCTCCTGAAATATATGTGTCTTTTCCCATGCAGTCGAATCATGTGTGCTCCCCGTAAAGCCATAGCCAAAATCAATGATCCGTAAATTGGGTAGATTAATGACCTTTATTGAATCAGTTTGGTCAGTGAAAGTCGGAAAAAAATATTCTGAGTCACAGGGTCCATACCTGGAAGTTCAAAGAGTAATTGCACTTGCGGTCGAAATAGCTCTCCCCAAACCAGTACGGACGTTCATAGAGGGGAACAAGTGTTCCATCCACCATACACCACCCATCTCTCCAAGCTTTGCACGACTTCGACTCCACCCATTCCTTCGCTTCCTCTCTTTGCTCTTCTGTTGGTAAACTAACCGCTTCATCCATAAATTCCCTCCGCAAGATAGCCGTCATCACACGTTGTGTAGCCAAGAGGACAGTTCCTTTTGCATACCCTGACCATTTGGCCACATCGTCAATGCTAGCGGCATTCCCGAACCGACCAAATCGATAGAGGGTGATGGCGAGCTGATGTTCGGTAGGCATTTGTGGATTTTGGGAGTCGTTGGTGAAGATGGGATCCTTGTCAATTTTTTCAAGGATGCAATCGAAGGTATTTGGGGTGACGCGAAGTTCCTTTCGAAAGTGGTCTGGTCGCAAAGTCTTGTACACATTTAGCACATGTGGTAGATCGGCAGGGGGCTTGGGAAACCGCGTGCGTGGGACCTCGTATCGAGAAGCATACATCGCCTCGTACTCCTTGCGAACTGCATGGGCCAGCTTGGCTGTTGTACTCATCCTTGGGACCTCAAAATCATCCCAGTCCTCTATGTCAGCAAAGTTCCCATCATCTGAGGAGCCTGTGGAATTATCATCCGAGTCGAAGTCTTCATCTTCACTCTCAGAGGTGTCGCTTTCACTGTCTGAGTCTGAGTCCTCGTCAGTGACTGGTAACAAAAGCGGAATATCTTCTTCGTCATCTTCAGATCCATCAGAGATGCTTGAAGAATCCGAGTTTGAATCTGGGACTGCAGAAGAAAAGAGGGAGTCACTGGACGAGTCAGACTCGGACTCGCTAAACATGTCTGAGATCCATGCAGAATCCAAACAATCACTTGTTTCAGTGGATTCGGTAGATTCTGTGGACGATGTCGACATGTCAGAGTCAAGAGCGAGTTCTACTGGTGCATAGGGATTGATTGGTGCAATCCGGCGCAAAAATCTGCGTTGACGACGATGTCGAAGGGCAGCACATTTTGCACGAATTTTGAGGTAGCTTAGAAACCCATAAATGAGATCTTTAGCACGCTTTTGCCGGCCAGTAGTGCGAGGCATGAAGGGCAGATGGGAAGGTTGAATAAATGAATTTAAATTTATTGTGGAGCTAAGAGGGCTAACTACGAGTAGCGAGACACATTTTTAGTTAACTGGGGAGTTGAACAGTTCCTAGAACCGGCTGAAGAACTGGGGTGTTCAAAGTTGAACCGGTTCTGTGTCGGTTCTGTGTCCCAGAACCAAATCAGAACCGATGCTGAACCAAAGCCAGAACCGGCCCAGAACCGGCACTCTGACCCCCCCTATTATATCCATGCTCCTTGCACGAGCGCCCAAGAGGGACATGGCGATGTACGTTTCGCGCTCTGGAACTAGTACGGGCCCGCTAATATAGCCATCAAAGTCGTCTGGGAACATCGCGAGGAATAAAGAGGCGAAGGTTGCATTGGGACGGCAGAGGTGAGGGATGTTGACGAGGTGGAGAGAAGTGTGGAGGAGGATCTGGGTGGTCTGAAGAACGTTGTCGATGTGCGCAGGAGCGGAAGTAGCGGTGAAGAATAGGAAGGCGGGCAAGGT
>Ga0307517_10002472_pt1 | contig 29564 bp, 18 predicted proteins | sample 23_EM_MG_FD_194515 | JGI IMG/M metagenome (GOLD analysis project Ga0307517, IMG submission 194515) | Populus trichocarpa ectomycorrhiza microbial communities from riparian zone in the Pacific Northwest, United States - 23_EM | ecosystem: Host-associated > Plants > Roots > Unclassified | place... | reverse complement strand
ATCAGCAAAAAAAAAAAAATCAAACCCTCTGTACCTTCCATTTAAATTTGATCTCAATTACTGTTTCGCCCTCTAGGCTTGTCACACGGAAGCGAGTTCTTATCATTATTCAGTAGGGGTGAGAAAAAAACCGGAAAACTGATTAAACCGAGAAAACTGGAAAAAAAAATAACCGAAAAAACCGAACCGAACTGAAACCGAAAAAAAACCAAGCCAAACCGGAAAAACGAGCCAAAACCGAAAAAACCGGTTGATAGAACATGCTATTTTCTTTTCAGTATTTAATTACCATGTTCTAAATATTATGTTGATAAACCTTCCAATTTCTCAGGGTTGGAGAAAGGACTTGAAAGAAAAGAACTGGGAGAAGACTTACGCTTAGAAAGTCGCGATGTCAATGATTGTTCAACTGAAGTTGATAGAACATTTGCTCTGGAGGATGGTATCTGTGATCTAGAAAATACTGGACAGAACATTACAGCAAATAACAATGAGTATGAAGAGGCACCTTGTGAGGATAGAGCATCACCAGCTGCTGGTGAAGAGATGGTCAGTTTGAGCACTGGAATAAACTTACAGGAGAATGGTGATGTCCTTACCGAAGCTGCTGAAGAGAAACAAAATCTTATTTCAGAGGGAAACTCTGGCGATGTTTCTCAGGTTTCTAGAGGAACACGCATACATGAACTTTTAGATGGAGAAGGAACCTGTCTGAGTGTCCCAGAACAAGGCACCGATGAAGGTGAAAATTGTTCTGCAGCCACTGTACCTTCACAATGTAAACCAAATCTTGCAATTTATTGATTTCTTCCTCCTGACAGCATTTTGCCTTTTCTATTGCCATCTGGAATTCATTTTAATTCAATCCTTTTTCTGTCAGCAGCCACTGGTATTGGCAAGCAAAGATTGTCCTTTTCTTCAGGTGATGCCTCTGTGGGCAGGAACATACTACATCAAGGTGATTTTTCTTTGAGAGGTCATTTGAGGAATATGCTCTGATATCTGCGTTAGCTATTACTTTTCTGTCTAACGAAAAATTACACTGAAAATCTACAACTGAAAATCTACAAATATTAACAGTCATGTCACTGAAAGTAGTAATGCTTATTTTAACAAACCTGAAAACTTCCTTTCAATTGTTAATGTTTTAGATGAGAAATCAACAACAAAGAGTAATTCAAGTTGTAAGGATGGAAAGCATGTTCTGGAGGAAAAGGAAGCTGCTTCAGATGCTTTGCCACAATTTTCTCTGAAGGAATTGCAAGATAAAAAGGAGGATAATATTGCAATAACAAGAGAAACTGAAGTCACCTTGCACAGTGACAGTGACATAGTATCAACTGGAGTGAATGCTTCACCGATGCTTTCTGAGGAGCTCAGTTGTTACAATGAGATGATTGCAAAAATAAACTGCAGCATTGATGCTACCGTTGATGCGCCTATTAGCAAGTTCCATGAAACTGTTATGGATATGAACGGTGGCCGAGGCATGGATGAAGAGTCGGATGTTGAACAATGTGAAACTAAGGGAGAAGAATCAGGATGCGCTGTAGTAACTGAGCACGGTGATGACAGTGGTTGCCAGAAGGTGTCTGCAAAGGTAAATGCCAACGCTGATTCCTGTTTAGTTCATTTGGGTTCTGAAGGAACGGAAGGTTTTGAAGGGAAAACATTTGATATGATGATGGGCCGTTCTAGTGACTTCCGTGTATCAAGTAAAGAGATGGTCAATGGTACAAATATGGCTAGAGAACAGTGCGCTCACGTTGTCAGGAAGGAAACTGCAAATGATGCTCTCTTAGCTGAGCTTTGTGATTACAGCAGCGGCGAGGAGGTGGCTGCCAATCTGAATGGCAATGCTGATACAAGTCTGACTCCAGCCATTTATAAAGAAATTGAAATTTCAGGGCGAAAGAATGTTGGATCGTGCGAAAACACTTCTAAGAGCACAAAAGGAAATAATATGTGGACAGACCACGAAACCTTACCTGTAGGTAGTGATTCCAATGCTGGCACTTTTGCACAAGGTATGGATGAGCACTTAGATGAAGAGAAAACTGCAGAAATGAGTGGTGGTGATCTCTGTGATCATATCAGTAGAGATGGTGAAGCAGCTGACAAAAAACCACTAATGGTAACAACCGAAAGATTGGACATGTCAGACACACAAAATGAAGGAACTCCACAACGAAATAGTCCTTCACGGCCCAGTGATCTTTGTGATCGTATCGGTGGAGCTGGTGAAGCAGTTGACAAAGAATCATTAATGGTGACAGCTGAAAGATTGGACATGTCGAACACAGAAGATGAAGGAACCGCACAATCAAGTGGTCCTGTGGGGCTTGGTAAGCAGTTTTCAGATTATGGTGAGTTTTTGAAAATTAATGATGCTGATCGCAGTGCTTTCACTGACATTGCATTTGCAGATTGTGAGGGTATTGGTGAAACATCAAATGTAGTTATGAGCACCGAGCTTGAACCCGGAGTTGAGGCTGGTAAATTTGATAATCTCAAAGAGGGGAATGCTTTAGAGCTAGAAAGAAGTACTTCCATTGCTTCAGAAAACCATATCTCTATGGATGTCATTGAAAAGGTGGAGGATGATTCCAAGTTGAAGCATAGCAACATTGATGATGAGAAGAAGTACAGCATTTTTGCTCTCCAACATGTTACTTCGAAGGGCATTGCGGAGCACTCAGTTGAGGAACTTCTTCATGAGAATAAAGATGATTGTAATGTTGTATCAAAGGATGCCAGCAAGAACATTGAAGCAGATGAAGCTGGGTCGGTGGCCATTGGTGGAAAGATTTGTTTTGAGAAAATTGACGACAGCAACAACTGGACTGAAGGAACGCCGATTTCTTTAAAACAAAAATTATTTGCCGAGTCATCTTCTGGAACATGCGGAATGGGTTCATTTACTGATGCTGTCTCAGTGCTGCATGTTTTATTATCTCAAAGTGAGTATCTGAAGCCTGAAAGTGTTAATTAATACCAAAACCTTATCTGATAAAATCCTTCCTGTTAAAGATTGAATATTTGAAAATGACAGACACGAGATCTTAGTATCTTTCGGTTTGTAGTGTGGCAAGTCGGAGTTAATTTTTGTCGTGTTAGTTTCAACAAGTATGCTTTTTTGACACTAAGGGCTATCTATTAAGGATTTATCGTCCAGTGCTAAATGAATGTTATTTTCTGGCTAAGAGCATAATTTCTCATATTTAATGATCTGTATATCCTGTAGCAACAGACCATATACCCCCACAGCTTCTCACTGGATCTGATGCATCTGCCTCGTTCACCAACTGGGAATTGAATTTGATTCAAGGGAAGACAGAACAAGATCAAGTTGAATCTGACGAGGAAGCCTTGAAAGACAATTTGATAAGCAACGATTCTGAGCATACTACAAAGGTGAACAAAAATGTTGAAGAAATCTCGTTCACCAACTGGGAAGCGAATTTGATCCAAGAGAATGGAGAACAAGAACAAGTTGAAGAATCTGACGGGGAAGCCTTGAAAGACAGTTTGATAAACAACGATGCTGAGCATACAGTATGGGAGAACAAAAATGTTGAAGAAATCCTGTTCACCAACCGAGAAGTGAATTTGATCTTAGGGAATGGAGAACAACATCAAGTTGAAGAATCTGATGGAGTAGCCTTGAAAGACAATTCAATAATCAACGATCCTTTAGATGAGCATGGAGCAGAGACAAGCATAAGCAACAATACTTTCGATGATGCTCCTCAAGACTTAAAAATAGACAGTATCTCCTATCCTGAAATTCAAAACACCTGTGAAACAGGATTGGGTGCAATAGACAAAGTTAGCTCAGTAACCCCTTCAAAGATGGGCATCTTAGAGGAAGTGGGTATTGGAGGGACTTTGCAACCAGTTATTCCAGTTGAGGCATCACCTGAAACGGCTAAATGTACGCTACAAAAAACATCTTTAAGCTGCAGCAAACTAGAACAGAACGTGTCTTCAGAACAACTAGTATTTGATGATACCTATTGCAGCTTACCTGAAATCACTTCAGTTTGTTTTGTTGTACAGAAAAATGGTCCCGTGTCTTGTGGTGAGTGTTTACCACGCTACAAATCTGATATCTTAATGTGTTTAGTTGCACCAAATGCCTTTCGATAGGCAAGAAATCCGATACGGGATCCAATCTTGGATTGTGATTATTTTTTCTCTACCATTTTTTTATAAAATCAGCTTCACACACCTACAAATAGGCAGTCCAGTTTGCTTTGCAGTGTCTAAGGAAACGTGAAGATAACCTTTTGCCTTTTCTTTTTTACATTGTTGTGGAACAGAAGGCAGGTTTGCAAGATATGAGCAATTATGGAGGAGAAGAAACAACTTGCAATAACAGAGGTATGGTTGTTAATTATGTTCTCGTTTAACTTAGTATCCATATGTACAGAGCACCTTGATTTATCATGATTGTTTTGTAGGAAGCAATCCCACAGAGCAGGGTGAATTCCACAGAGAGGACTATGAGGTTTTAATAGCACAAAATGTCGGATCTGAGGAAGTTACAGAAGCTTTAAATGATGCTACAGACGATACCAGCTTAGAAACTAATCGAAGTGATCCTCGGGAAGTTGCACTAGAGCAAGCCAATGAGCACCCAGATGAAGTAAATGAATCAGCTCTCATGATTGGCCTTGATTGTCCACCTCAAAATCAGCAGTCATGTCAGAGAGAGAGAGAAAGCCACGCCATAGAGACTGAGGCAGCACATTGCTTGCATAAGCTTGATGTTGGTGTTTTCTCCAAGGAGATCGTAGACTTTGGAAATGGCATTGTGACTTCTCCATTCAAATGCCAGAGAGATGTTGATTCCCCTGCTGGTTCTTCATTCAGTGCATCTCAACATCATATAACAGAAAATGATGCCTGGGAGCTGAATTTATTTTTTGGAGAGAACGAACAAGATGAGAATCAAACATCAGATACACGGTTCTTGCTCACCAATTTGAAAAACGAGGATGCTGGGAAGGTGGAAGAAAATATAGTTGTTACTGAACAAGCCACTGTTCAAGTTGCTGAGGAGCAACAAGGTGAACTAGGGCAAGTAATGGATGAGAAAATTGAAGAGGGAAAACACACATTCTTCACTATTTTAGACGAGCTCAACTTTGAAGATTCCGAAGGTTCAAAGAAGCAAGATTGTGTTCCCCTCGAGGTTGATAGCATTCAAGAGTGTATTAACTGTGAGAATCATGAAAACAAGTCTGTGAATACCGAGCATTCTTATGATTCCGCGGAAAAAGAAATCTGGATAGATGTTGCTGAGGTGAATGCTTGTCATGATGCTGTTTCATCAGAGCAAAGGGTGGAATGCGATCCAATCTACCTGAAACAACATAATAATGAAAACCTCAGTGGCGAAGATGTTGGAGTAACAAAGGACTTGAGTGTGGATGTGTCGTCCAAACCAGATGCACCCATTTGGGATCAATCTCCGGAAATCACCAATTCAGCTATTAGTAAAGGTATGAATAAAAACAAGAGCTTGTGGTTGTCTTTTCTCTGTTTGCACGATGTTCTAGACCTGATCTCACAAGACATTGACCAAGCACACAGAACTAAGATGCTGTGTGAATTGTCTTGCAGAAATTGCTGTTGGCGATGACCAGACGCGTCAAATGAAGTTGCCATCACCTCAAAAGACAACTTCATGTGCAGAAGACGAAGAAAGCCATAGCTCGGATGCGAAACAGTTGAACACTTCAATGGTTAAAGGGAAGATCAATAAAACTGGTTTTGTTCAAGCTACTCCCCGGAAGATGGTTACTTATACCGGCATGAAAGAAAACCTGGCAAGTATCAAGAGGGAGCAACGTGGTAATATGACAGCTCCGAACGCATTATCAAAGAGGCGGGCTCTGGGGAATCTCAGAAACAATTAGATTTTAGTGGCCCCTTCTGGTTTTTGGTTGGTTATTTTTAGTTATTGCTTTCAGATATGAGCATATCTCATGCATCTTTTACCGGAATATGGAAACTCTGTTTTGGTTGCGCAGAATTTAGATTTATTCGTGTAATCTATGTCTGATCACCGATTTCTTGAGCAACGAAATACTTATTAATATATTTCCCGAGTTTGTGTTTCTTTTCTTTGGACTTGCCTGATTGATCTGTTCATGCAGCCATAATTTCACTGTATCCATAACACCATACTGTTTTGTCATGTTATCGCATGCTGGCTGATGAAGTGGAACTACAAATATGTACAGCTATGTGATTTTTTGCACAGACCTTGCTTCTGAAGGGAATTGATGTGGAAGTTATCACAGCAAAAAGGAGATTTTGAATTCCCTCATAAGAAGGGTACATAAATTATATCAAAATAATACATGTTTTCTCATGTTACAAACAGATCTTATAATCAACAAGAAAAGTATCAAATGAATTAATGAAAACTAGACAAAACAAATGATAGTATATCAGTCCTTCGTATCTACACATCCCCACTACAATTTCCATTCCAAACTTATTGCGAGGAATCATTGCTTATGTCAAGGGAGGATGTCTTTTATCTTCGATGATAAGAATTGTAGCTCGCTTATGCACTCCTAAAACGACCTTTCTACATGCAACTCAAAACCATTAAACCTTCTACGTCATGTGTCTTAATCACAATTCAACCCACAAATTTCCAAGACAATGCCACCTTTCGACAAAAATGGGTTGATTCGAACCCATAAGAGTGTTAAAACAGAAGCTAGAAGGATCGACCATACAACAATAATGGTGGGAAGCCTGTCTTGTTTCCCTATCAACCCCTTGAGGAACGGGTAAAGGTGGACAATTACCCACAATGCAAAGAATAGCTTACCAAAGAGTGGACCCCAAGTCTCGTAACCATTATTGATGGCATCAGAAATTCCAACTACGACTCCAATTATGTTTATGATAAGCAAAGTCATAGGAGGGATCAACAGAGATGTCCATTTAAATAGGTAGAGCTCTGAAAATTCTCCATCATCAGCCGCTTTGGAGGTAACAGTGAAATTGGTGTTAACTCCAGCCAATACCTTAAGAAGACCCTGGAAAAGAGCAAATAGATGAGATGATGCACCACCAATGACCCAGAACTGCTCATTTCTCCACCAGTCATGGATGCCAACACCTCCCCACTGCATTTCGAGGATACCAGTTGCAGCTATGGATATGAAGAGAGCCATGAAAATGATACTGGCATAGTTACTAATCTGTACACCACATGAAAATAAGGTTTAGAAGAAAGGCTTGCAACTCAAACAATATTGTTCCATTTATTTAAAAAAAGGTATGGGTAAAGAAATTACCTCAGGAACAATGAATTTCCCAGTCAGTAGACAGACAGCAGGTAAGGTACAGTAGGCAATCAAGGGGATCGATGTCAATGGATAGACAACAGAGTTTATATAAGAGAAGCGTTCCAACCATTTCAATCCACATCCATATCCATACCATATTGGACAGTGTCTACTCAATAAAATCTCAACAGATCCCAGTGCCCATCGGAGCACCTGGTGTAGACGATCTGAAAGGTTTATTGGAGCTGAACCTTTAAATGCAGGTATTTTTGGCGTGCAATACACTGATCGCCAGCCATGGCAATGCATCTTGAAGCCAGTTAATATATCCTCAGTAACAGAGCCATAAATCCACCCAATCTAGAACAACATTTCGATAAAGACAACAGGAAAGTCAAACGTCAATTCTACTGGAAAGGAAACCCTGTAAGCTAAAATGTCAAGTTTGGAACATTCATGGCATGCATACCTCTTTTCCCCATTCAGTTTTATCTTCATAACCACAACTAATGACATGAATGGCTTCTTTCAAAAGTGATGCAGAACTTGCTCCTTTAGGAACTCCACCATCTTCCATAAGTGTAGCGGCTATGAAAACTGACGACTGTCCAAATTTTTTCTCAAATTTTATCTGAGGCATCAAGGCTGATTTTTCATTATCTATCCCTGAAATCAAAGTTTGATAATCACAGCAATGATCAGGCTTTTGTTCGGTCTAATGCAAGCAAAGAGCAACACCATCCAAGATTTCAAAAATAGACGAGGGACTAATTTGACCTGGCTACTGGAAGTCAAAAAACATTAATATCCAACTCAAAACACACAAATGAGTGGAGATTATTTAATCCTTTGATATCTTCAAGAAACTATTGATATTTTAACTCCACGAAACAATTAAGTGTTACTCTTACCTTCAATACCCTCCTCAATATTTTCTAATGCATGTATCTGCTTAGAAGCCTCCTTGCTCTTCTTTTTTTCATTTGATTTTGATTTTGATTTCTTATTCTTCTTTTTAGATCGGCAACAGTAGCAGCACCATCTTGGCAAGCAATTGCATGTCCTCCCTGGGGGCTTCTTCTTGACAGGGGCATCATATCCATAAAGTGCTTGCCTCCTAAAAACGCATCCAGTACCAACATATATAGGACCTTGTATGCCATCCAATCCTTTCATATTGATCTGCATTTATAAAAAAATGGAATGAGCTTATTAAAAAAATAAATGAAAATAAACAAGAAAGCTTGTGTGTGTATCAAATCAACATTATAAAGATTTTTACTTACATCAAAGAATACAACATTACGATTTGAGTATCTATCATGACGATCAATCCCATCAAATCTTTGTGGAAATTGAACATAACAAATTTTCTTTCCAGATGTTGGGTCCATCATGAAGCACATGGCTTCGCGAAGTGCCTTACTATTGTTTATATAGTGATCACAATCAACATTCAGCATGTAAGGAGCATTTGATATGATTGCAGAGACCCTCACCTGCATCAACCGGCCAACACAAAATGTTAGAGAGGGAAAACAATGATCAAATGCCAGAACAGTTTGTGTGCATGTGTGATTGTTTTACCAAAGCATTCATAGCCCCAGCTTTTTTGTGGTGATCAAATCCTGGTCTCTTCTCACGAGACACATAAACTAGACGGGGCAATTCATTTCCTTCAACATCATGAACTCCATTATGACCAAGGAAAACCTGAAGGATGATAGTAAGAATTAGAGTTACTTGCAACGCCTCACTAACTATAAGGTCAGTGGGATGGTATGGCATCTGACACCACACTAAATGTATTCAAACAACATCTTTAACCTGAATCATTCCTGGATGATCTCTGACATTATTCCCCGGCCATGGAGAGCCATCCTGCATTGTCCAACCATCCTCAGGAACCTTCTGCGCCATAGCAACTAATCCATTTATTCGAACTTTGAACTCTTCATATTCTCTCTGGTACCAACAAAGAACAACAAAAAACCATAATGTCATTGCTTAAATGAACCCAATTTTTTTTATTTATGATGAGGATATCATTATTGTGGTTACAATAATTTCAGCAGAACAAGTTTAGCTTTCATTTTATATTGAATGCAAAGGCAAGCTTCTTCCCTAGTCATGTTTTATGAATTTTCATTTTTATGGATTTTTTGAACAAGTCATGTAAAAGATTGAGACAAGGATTGAATAATAGCATAAACAACTAGAAGGGATGAGCCACGAACCTTCATGGCACGACGCTCTCTGATAAATGCTGGATCTACTTTGTCTTTCAAATAGTCAACCTTCTTAGCAAAATACCATTCTGGAGCCCGAGGCTCAATGCTGAACCTCTTGCAGAAAGGGACCCACTTTCTTGCAAATTCGGATGTCTCAGAGATAGCTTCGAAAGTAAGCATGGCTGCACCATCATCTGAAACATAGCACGCAACTTTTTCGACTGGATAATCTACAGCAAGGATGGACAAGACTGTGTTTGCAGTGATAAGTGGAGGTTCTTTCATAGGATCAACAGTACTAACAAATACGTCAACACTCGCTAACTCAGATGGCTTCCCCTCTTTCTCATACCTATGAAACATTTAAAATTTGAACATGAAATTTCTGAGAATAATAACCGTGATGTGTGTGTGTGTGTGTGTGAGAGAGAGAGAGAGAGAGAGAGAGGCAGTACCTCAATGATAATCTATCAAGATATGTTTCTCGCTCAATTGGGAACCATTTTGGAAACTGATCTAATATCCATGATATGGCAAACCATATTTCACAAATTACTGATGTAAGCCACAATCCATAGGCATCGTTGACTGGATGAAGAATTCTATAGTGAAAAAAGAGGCTGAGAATCACAAGCCTGAGTATAATGATCAATCTGTATGGGCTAATCTTGCTTGAAGAAATTGGTAGTTTCCTTGAAAGAGGCTGCCTTCCTTCATCCATCCTATCAAATCATGGTGGACAATTAGTTTTTCTAATCCAAACTCTAGAAGCAGAAAGTGACAGAAAAAACAGGATTGGATGGACCTTCACTCGCTAAATTTGTTTAAAAGCTAGAATTTCTAAGTCTATACTTGACAATGACACCCAAAATACTGGACATAAAACCTGAAACGTGTCTAGTTATAATTTTAGAAACATAAAGCATCTATTTTCATATGCTTAGCAAATGCACAGGGGCATCCATGCTTGGAGTATATTGAGTATAAAACCAACTAAAATAGTTATTTTTACAAGCTGCAATGCTAGCACTTGAAGCTATAAAAAACATATAGTTGGCTGATACAAAATCATAAAACAGTTATGCCTTCACAGTAACAAACTTTTTGCAAGGACATATCACTAATCAGATAAACTTATCTCAATTCTCACCAATGATTAAACAAGTATTGAGAATTACATTCAGACATGACGACCAAATCATTGCTAGAAGTGTCAAATGGAGTATAACTTACACTATAGTAGGTATTAAAAACACTTCTTAGCGTTTTGTGATTAACAACAGTCACTTTTAGAATGTAATTAAATTAAATGTTTCCTGAAGGCAATAGAAATTCCAATCAATAACTTCACATTTAATGTCATTGCAACAACATGGCACGCAAACCTAGTTCTTATCTTAGGTGGAAGTTCTACATAACAACAACTGTTTTTTTTTCACAGCAACTGCAAAATCTTAGTAATTGTTGCTGGTATTCTTATTTTGAATACAAAAAAGTTCAGCAAGTTGCAAGTATACTTGTGATTACTTGGCATAATTTCTATATTAAAATGAAAAATTTTCATACTAGTGACCTTTTCCAGCTTTCTTCCAACACCAGGCTAATGATGAATAAATAAAAATAATCAGAAAAGGAAAAAAAATCTTCATGATTGAGATTGCTGTGTCAGACTAATTGAAGCAGCCAAGTCCCAGAGCAAATCAAGGAACAATATCCTTACTTAAGATAAAACAAAGGGGATTTGTTAGGCTAAAAATCAAATAATCAAGCTCTGGAAAGGAAAAAGAATGAGCTAACACTCTGCAGAGCAATACTTGATCAGTTAGCGATCTTACATAGGCAAATCAGGATCATCCAATTCATCTCCACCATTGTTTTCACCACCCTTTCCTCCTTGGTGCTTGACCACCTGAAGTTTATCGCTCTGCTTTTTCCTCCACTCCTCCATTCTTTCCTTCCATGCAACCGTTCCATACCCATACACTGCCAAGTCTTTATTAGGATCCATAGGCCTTGGTGGCACTGCAGCGTCAACACAAGTAAACACACACTAGGCTAAGATGAGGCAAAAATCTAAACAGCCATTAAAGTCAAGATGTATTTCAGAAAAGTTGTAAATCATCAATTTAATGGACTTACAGGACATGGAAGAATCCGGAAATGGCATTGGGTGAATTCGTTTTCCACGAAATGGGGGTATAATAAGGGCATGCTTATCAGAAGAGATTCCAACATCCTACACCAAAAAACCCAGTCTCATCATGTGAACACCAAATAAGTAAAAATTACAGTTTTAACATACAGAAGATACAAATTGAAGAGTGAAATCAGAACAATCAAATCTACCTCTTCACCATATGTCAGGAGAGGAATTTCAGGAACAACGGAAGCAGAGTCGAACTCAGATGGTGTGGCAAACCCAGAAACATTGGATTGGGAACCACGGCCAGTGTTGAGGCGAGCAGCTAGCAAGGCTTCAGCGACCTGGTGAGGGTCTCTCCTGTCATTGATTCCTATGTCAAATTCATTCTCCAAATCATCCGTATCCTCCTCTTCCTCATCCCCGTCAACTCTAGGACTCCCTGCAATAGGTCGCATGTTTCAGCTATTGTTGAACTAATATCAAAATCTCACCTAGGGTTTTCAACGAATATAGCATAAAACGGTCAATATAGCGAAGACAGTGAGAGGGTAACCTTTGATACGCTTGTATCTGGTTCGGCATTGAGGGCAGGCTTGATTGCCCTCTCTTCTTTCATACTCATAGCAAGGTCTACACACAGGGAATGCACATTCATTGCAAGCAACAAATGGCTCCCCATCTACTGTAATCTCTATCTCATCCCCGCAGATCTTGCAAATCTGCCCGCTTAATTCTTTAACAGATGTGACCTGGAATTGATAGTAGCTATAAAATTAAATCTCAATCAGACCATGGAGCAACATCAGTTGATGAAATGAAGATTGCAAAAGCTTGAGATATTTTAGCTGCTCGATCTCACAAAAAAAAAAAAAAAAGCTGATGGGAATCAAAGTTGCAAAATTTCATACAACATTTCATTAACTAGCTCTGAAATTTAGAGCTTAAAGGGGAAAAAAAACAGGAACTGATTAATGAAAACTGTTTATAAAATACATTACCGCAGTGCACAAGAAAAGAAATTTGAGACAAAACACATTTCGCAATAATATGATCCTCTATCAACCTAAAGAAATCAATAAATTAAGCATGAGTAGTATGCTTAAAAATCTTCCAAATATACACTGGAAAAAGAAAAAAGAAAAACCATTAGAATCGCTTTCACTGTTTAAAAACCAACTGGGATCCCTGAACTTTACACAAAATCAGTTGTCACGGCCAAAAGTACTCGAGATAGGCAAATGGGTGTGTTCAAAATGCAGAAATGGAGCCATAAAACGAGAAACAATGTTCTCCAGGATCATACTGTTTAAATCCACAAAACACTGAAAAGAGAGAAAAAAAAATCCAAGGAGCACTTACTCTTGCTATTTCATCCGCATTGATAAGAACAAACTCGTTTCTATTGTGAGAACCAGCAATGAGTCTCCCTTTGGTCTCCATTTATAGCTTATCACACAAGAAAAAACCCCTCCAATCTCAACTCACAATATCACTATCTTCCCCCCTCTCTCTCTTTCTGTCTCTCATCACTCAAAAACCCACAAAACTCGAAACTTTAGCTCTTCTCTCTCTGTACTTTCAGTTTTATCCCACTCTCTCAGCCTCCCAGTTCAAGAAAACACGACATTACAGTACTACTATGAGAGAGAGGAGATATATATAGGAAGAGAGAATTTCAGAAGTGTCAATCTCAATTACAATAAAATACCATAAAGAGAAATTAGATTAAAAAAAAGGCTTGATTTCCCCCCTTTTTGTTCGATTATTTTGCTGGTTGATTCTTTTCTTCACGGATCACCCAGTTGGGTTCTCTCTGTTAAACTGGTTGGTCTTGAACTGTGACGCCACTTTGCTTGCCAAAAATAATTATACGCAAAATGTAATTTCTTTAGAAAGAGAAAAATATTATATTGATTGAGAAAAGAAGAGAGAGAGAGAATACAGAATAGAAAAGAAATTCAACGCGTAATACACAAGAGACGAGGTAGAGACACAGACAATAAATAAGATCAGATTAACGTATTGATCTACATGGGTGTGTCGGTTGGTATGTCTACCTCCACTCCTCATCTATGTGTATGTATATGTGTGTATGTATGTATGTATGTACGTATATGTATATGTATACGTTTTTGCATCTGTGGGTTTTATGCAGTGAACAAAATGGATTAAAGGGATTTTAGTTTATTTTTATGGAGAGTGGTGGCTGCTGATGTGGTGGTGGTGGGGACAAGGGTGGTGCCCCACCGGAGCTGCTTTTTGGAGAGTGGTAAAAGGGTGTTTTTAGTAATTGCATACGCCTCTGGTTTGTGCTGTTGTTCGGTTTATGAAGTAGTGATGATGTGAGGTGATGTTTCTATATATAATTTATAGAAAATATATATGAATTTCTTTTTTTTTTTAATGCCTGTCTCTTATTATATTAGTATTGCTAAGAAAAAAAAAATATTTGTTTTTATTGAAGGTTTTTTAATTTACGTTGTGATGTTAAACCATTTGTGTGGTGGTAAATTTAAGTTAAATTAATAATTCTCATTAAATACAATAATTTTTTTAATATCAACACGCACGCTTGATATCATGTTGAGTTAAATATCTTATAATAATTAATGAAATACTTGCTGTACTGATTTTAAGTGTCTATTTGTAATTGTAATTTATGATATTTTTTAATTAAAAATAAATTAAATAATATTTTTTATTTTTTATTATTAGCATATCTAAATCAATCAAAAACATATAAAATTTAATTTAATATTTTTCTTAACAAAAAATAATTTAAAAAATAGAAGGTAACATACAAACAAACATTCACTACAGGAGGAGGAGGAGGAAAGCTGTCACGTGTGGCTCGTGTGTGGCCAATGAGTTGAAGATGTCAAAGAAGGTAGCGTTCTCGCTGCTCTAGGATTATGACCAAAATAGCCTTCCACTCTCCCCTTAACCTTTCTTGTTTCTTGTGGTTGTTGAGTGGCGTGCCTTTTTATATATATATTTTTTTGCTTTAAAACGGAAAAAGAATTACTAGTCTCCAAAGCAAAAGACTAAAAACCCAACCCATTTTGTTGACCTGACCTGCAAGTGAAAGGGGGAGCCTAACAATGGTAGATAAAAAGCAGGTAGAAAACCAAGAGGAGTTGGCTTTTTCCGGTGAAGTATTGTATTGTTTATGATGTTACTGTGGATAGATTGTTCAGGATTTTTTATGGGAGACCGGAATATAAAGGCAACATAAATAAATGATGTTTTTAAAGTTAATATAAAAAATTTAATTTGATTTTTATACTTTAGGAGTTATAAATGCCAAGTATCTCAATATTTTTACAAATTTTATTATGATACAAAAATTTATTTTTATTATTTTTTAATTCTTGATTTGAGAAAGAACAGAGAAATGTTGCTAAATTCTAACATTGAAAGATAAAATATAGTTAATACCAATTTAAGCTACCAAAATTATCTATATTTATGTCAAATGATTTCATTTGACGAGGGGAATTCATATTAAGTGATTGTTTTCCTTAGAATTAGCTAAAAAAACATATCTGAATCTAAGAAGATTTTTTTTGTTTCAGGTTGATTTCGGGTTTTATGATGGTTTTTTGGGTTTTTAGAGGTCTCAAATATATTTATCATGGCTTCTAAGGTTTTGTTTTGCGTGTTTTGTGTTAAAAAAAAGATTGAAAATGAGTTTTTGAGTCGAAGAAGCATCCGATTTGATTTTTTGAAAAAATCAGGCAATGTGTTGTTTGATTTTTTTAAGAAAAATAGGGTGGACAACATGTCATCCGCTCCAAATGCAACATAAAAAAGAGCCCTTGCGTGCAGGCCCTAGTGAATGGGCCAGTTTCGGCAACGCCTAGCCTTTACTTTTTTTTTTCTAAATTAATTTTTTTCTTGTTTTTTTAATTTTTATTTATTTTTTTTAAATTCAATTTTTTTTATTTATATTTAGATTAATATCCCTTTATAAATTTAAGAGAAAAAATATTATTTAACCTGTTTGAGTCCATGACCTGAATCACAGGTTTGACAAGTTAAGCCATAAAACAAGAGTTATTTTTTTTTAATTTCACTTTTTTATAGATACTTTTTGTAATATGTTTTTTTCAAAATTATTTTTAAATTTATATTTCAATTAATATCACTCATTTGTGATTTGTTTTTCTAATTTGCTCATTTAACTTTTTTTTGGATAGAGATTTTTTAAAAAATTATTTTGTGTGTGTTTGATTTTTGAAGATATTATTTTGATTCACATATATTTTTAAAAAAATATTTTTTATATACAAACTTTATTTTTAAAATAAAAAAAATTAGATAATGTTTTATAATATGTGCAGCATTACATGCAATTTTTTTCTTTTATTTTATTCAAAAATAATAATTTTATGTGTTTGTTTATTACTATCATCGTTTGATTGGATAAAAAGATTATTTTGATTAACAAGATTTAAAAAACACAACTAGATAAATATCTTATTTTACAAAATTAAATATTTTAATTTGTACTCGTCTTTCGATTTTTCCGACCTTATTCTTAGTTAGCGTTAATGATTTTTATAAAATTTATTAACATACATAATTCTTAATTTATTTAATTACATGCATGTATAAACTTTTTTATTTACACTTAAAAATAATTTAGCTACAAAAATACATTGAAAAAACTAATATATATAATTTTTTTAATAAAAAATAAAAATATCTAATTAACAGCGAAACGCGATTCTATTAAACAATTATAATTCCACCCTTTTCTGTATAACTTCCTGCAAATTAGATGTTTTCCTTGGCAGTGAAGAAAAGTGAGAGTGGCCTTTCCCATGTTGTGTTGATGCACCCTGCTAATCATGCTTTTTATTATTATTATTATTATTTAATTCAATTATGGAAATCAACCATGTATGCACAGCTAGCGACGTGCTTCTTAAAAGTTCCTTCCATTATCTCACAATTTTTATGGTTCTAACTTTCGTGCTAAAGGTTGTTTGGCCTGGCAACAAAAGCAGTGCACCACCTAATTGCCTATCTTTATCCAGGTATATGTCGTAAATTAATGTGTTCATTGTTAGGTAATTATCAAAAGCTAATTAAATATTAAAAAAAAAACAGTGTAGGCGAATAGTTTAATAGCATCTTTACCCTTTATTTAGTTTATATTCCAGGATCCATTAGTCATTAAAAAACTAATCCAAAGTATTTATATATTTATCAATTAATGTTTTAATTGTATGATAATTGGAACCATGGCTGCAGCGCATATGGATGAGTGCCCAGTTAACATGATCTCTTTTTCTCCGGGAAGGCTCAAGGTATCTTGTGCTATATATTATAATAAATTGAGGGCACCAAGATAATAAAAACTCGAACTTGCTTTACATACTATTAAATAAATATATATATATTTGTCGGGTCGCATTGGCGTATATATGTCCATTTAAAATGGTTTAGAATACGTGATTTGGCCACTATCCAAGCAAATCTTCAATAATGGACAATCCCGCGTCAATGATCACGTTCAAGGAAAAAGGTCTATTAGATCAATAATAATAATAAAAAAGGTGTTTATTTCAAGTAGAAAATCAAGAGCTTCCGATGTTCCAATTTGTTGTTGGTATAAACTCTTAAATTAATAGCTATATGAGTTCGGCTGAGAATGAGATCTTTTAGAATATAAGAAATTAGAGTAATCTTGTTGTCAGTGTAATTTCTTAAATCGGTAGATACATCAAGCTAGAGTTTGAGCGTGGATTTATAGTGTGTTTGTAGTTATTTTTTAAAATATTTTTTATTTGGAAATGTATCAAAATAATATATATTTTTTATTTTTTTAAAATTATTTTTGATATCAGTACATCAAAATAATTTAAAAACATAAAAAATATTAATTTGAAGCAAAAAAAAAAATTTCAATATTTTTTAAAAACACTTTTAAAATACAAAAACAAATGCGCCCTTAGTGTCGATTAATAATTCTAAAACATGAAATATTGTCCACGTTGATAATTATAAAAAAGAAGTTTTTTCTTTGGAGGGTGTTTTAAACAGTAATAGATATTGTTTTTTAAATTATTTTTCATTTGAAAATGGATTAAAATAATATTTTTTAAAATTATTTTTTCATATCAGCACATCAAAACTATTAAAAAACAAAAAAAAATTAATTTGAAGAAAAAAATTTAAATTTTTGAAATGCGCAATTAAACTGAGCTCGCAAGCACCTATTTAGGCATCGTTTGCTATTTAAAGTGTTTTTTTTCTTGAAAATACATTAAAATAATATTTATTTTTATTTTTAAAAAAGTAATTTTAACATCAGGACAATCTAGTAATTAAAAAATATAAAAAAATTAATTTTAAATAATTAATTTTATTATTATTTTTAAAATCACGCTAAGAAACACCCCCCTTATTACAGACTTCAAATTAGAATGTAAAAAGTAAATAAAATAAATAACAATGATGAATCTCTTGATTTCAACATGGATAGCTTGTATTAGACGGGATCGAGAAGTGGATTTAGTGTTGACCTCATGACATCTATAATCGTAAGAAAAAAATAATAATGATTCTGGATTTACTAATTCTAAGAACAAATGATTTTTGTATAGAATCCAGCGGTAAATCATGGATTCCCTGAAAAACACAACAAGTGCAGAGCACACCCAAATCATTTACTGCCAACACTGTGTTTTCAGTTAGCTTTATAATTGGTCAGACCAGGTGGTTAAGTAATCTCCTTTCATCGTCTCATAAATACCGTTTCTTCTTCCAAAACGGACACCTGGACCCTTCCGCATTAAATATACTGGTGTGAATTAAGGGCGTTGTTCCTTTCGATTATCTAATCTCGAGCGTGCAGGCTGAGCTGCCAGATTGGACATCCCAACCGAACACAAAGATAACAAATGTAATTTTCTTTCTTAAAGCTCTCGACCAAGACAGCTCGTCAGCGTTTTCATGCTGTCAATAAGTGTCGGTCACGATAAATTTTTTTTTCTCTGTAAAATCATGTTTTTAAAACTTTTTGATTTTTTTTAAATAAATTTTTTAAAATGATTATAAATAAAAAGCAGAAATATTGTCTTTAAAAAATCGACAACTCGCCGTACAATTTGTTTTTCTTTTTTCAACTCTCGGGAAGTGACCGAGCAACTGTCGCTTAGGAAAAAAACAAATAAGTATATTAATTTTGTCAGGGAAGCATCTAGACACCCTGCGTATTAAGATAATCGGATTGCTCGTCAAATGGACCCAAAAATGAGTGGCTGTGACATTTTCGTGCTGAAAAAACTATTCAAGACCAGACAAGTAAAACCATTTTCAATTTATATAGCACGTTTACAAGAATCCAAGGGGGAATTTTACAGATAATTATATGTGATGTGTACAGGATGCATCACATGCGCGTGGTTCTTCTTGTGAAGAGTTCGTGGTGATTTCTTAAAGCGATTTAGGGCAAGCGGGGCATGTAGCATGGATGCTTCTTTAACGGGTATCCTGTCATTTTCGTATTCTGTATTAATTGCGTGAACCAACCACGTATGAGACCATCACTGTTAGAAAACAAATGGCTCTGCAGAATCTCCTGCATCTGTTTGCACAGACCACAATTATTGCAAGAGCATGAATCACCCCATCGTCATAAAACTCTAATTTATGGTATATTGCATGAGGTCAAACTTATCATGAATTACAGATCAAACTGACCGGTGGTTTAAAGCACATCTACCTTCGGAGGAGCTCCGGAGCATCCATAAACCTCAGCTGGGAATACAAGTTAGGCTCAAATGCTTGACGAAATCTCACGGCCAAGATTTGTGGTTGGTGGAGTGTCGGTGGTTGTTCTTGTTTGAGCGAATCTCTACTCACTAACCAGGTTCTCAGCCGTCACCACTCGGCCAGGAAAATGTTTATTTAATCAATCACTAACATTCATTACACTATTATATTTTAACAGATTAATCAATGATTGTGTACACTAATACTTCATGTTCTGGCCTGTCATGAGGTGTAAAGTTTGATAAAAATTATAGGGACTGTATAATTCTACACATGGTCCTCATTGCAGATGAGATTTCCTTATCAGGATGTCAAATTGGCCTTGGCAGTGACATGGGCTGTGAAAGAAACCTACTAAATTATCAGCAAAATTTTATAATCGAAAACTTTATGCTACATATTTTCTCATAGATGATTGATGTCCAAGTGCAGGTGTGCAACAATGGTGAGCCCCAGCTACCACTACTGTTGGTCCATGAAGCACCGACAAATTCCTCTGTATTTTGGGTCCTGCATAATGTTAAGTTACAATTATTTTTTTTCTTTCGAAAATGACAGTGACAGACTGACAGTAATTGATCACAGATTTCAACAAACTCCCCAAGAACATCCATGCATCATTCCATATGTCATATTAGGCAGCCGTGCAATCACGAAAAAAACATCACAAACGAAATAATACCATCATGTGTTCGTGAACATTTTTCAATACGAGGGAAGGGAGAGAGGAGAGTTAAGAAAAGAAACAGAAACCTCGATGTTTTCTGTCTACCAAACTAGGGAAATTGTGCTAATTAACTGCAGGTCAATCGACACTAGGTATTAGTGTTTTTAAAGAAGTTTCTAATTCAAACCTTCATTTACAATTGCATCTATTAAAAAAAAACTAAAAGAGGTCTGAGGTAATTCACCGTGGATTCAAGCAAGCAGTGAATATCATTGATTTTCTTCAATTTCTCAAATCATTTTCTTGATTTCTCACACTTTTGTCGCCTTGGATCACGTTGTCTGCAGCTCCCTTAATCATATCCTAACCTTCATCACATTTACCAGAAGGAAAATATGTACATGCATGGATATACCAAGTTGCACTTCTAGACATACATAATGGACTCGAGTTTTCTTTTGGATTCACGCAGCCGATCCTTGTAATATACATCCAAGCTCTTATGACCCGACATATATATCACTTTCAATGGTAATTCGTAACGTACAGGATGGCCAGCAGAGACTCCAAGTTTCTTTTCCATGACTGTCTGACCGTGAGCTTTTGCAATGCAACACTTGGGAAAAAAGAAAAGGTGATGGAAAAGTGGAAAAGCATGAAGAAATCAATAATTGTGAAGAATGTGGAATGTTGAACGGGACATCGGGACTATGGAATAAGGATCGGCTTTTTAGATTTCTTCTGTGCAGCTCAACCCTATCCCTACTTGCCCCCCTCTTCTTTTCTCAAACTTTTGAGGAAGATGAACAGATCCGTGCTCTGTATATTGGGTAGTTTCTACTTCAAGGGACCATCCTCCTAACCTGGCAACACTTGATTGGTACTAGTGCTTTTGATAGTAAGAATATTGGCGATGCATTTTGTTTCTTCTAGCACCATTAATCATCAAAGTAACTCTGCTTAAATTTGATTTTCCAAGCTTTCCCTTCTGGGAAATGTAATTCATTGCGACCAACATGAGCAACGATGAAGTACAAAACCATTTAGATCTAATCCAGTTGTATATGCCGGAGACCAATCATAATGTCTGGTTTGGTTTCCATTACATCTCATGTGTAGAGATTAGTAGGGTAATTAATGAACAGACACTTACACATACAATGCAAACTGGAGAAAAATATTTTTCACATGCTCGACAGAATTTTTTTTTATTGCACATGAGAATTCAGATTTATTGAAGAAAACAGGGATATCACTGTACATTGAATTACAACTCATTGACGATTTTTTTATTTGATTCTCATGTATATGTTTGGTCAGGCTTGTACATGCCAAAACTAAATTATTTCATATCCAGTAAAAGTTCATAAAAAAATATCATCTCACTCTTGATTTTTGAATTGAACCCTTGATTGAACATGTGGCTTGGTGGATGGATAGAATGATAGCAAGTAATTATGGGATGAATTTCTATTATCTCCACCGTTTTTTTCTGAAATGAAGATTCTTGTATTATTAAGCATCAGCAGCTAAAATTGAAGACAATAATTCTGGAGTTTGAAGTTTGACTCACAATAATTGAAGACTGCTAGTGGCTTCTTTCAGGCATGCCTTATAATTCTGAGCTGTTAAATATTCCAGCACTCTCTTGAACGCCATGGCTTCAGCCATCTTAGAATTATATAGGCCTCTGATGGTCCATCAACCACAACAATTGATACTCCCCTCTCGAACGCCATGATTTCTAACTAAGTAGTTACCTCAAGTTTTGTAACAATCGGGCAGTGGAAGGATGCAATTGATATAATTTTGAAATGTTAGGAAAAAACTAGAAAAAGGTAGACAATGGAAGTTTGGCATTCCTCTGTTGATAGAACACTGAACTCAGGGGGCCTGTTGACCCTGGCTGCATGCTCGGATTCTTAAGTCAATGACCACAAAGCGATCTTAACCATCCATGAAAATAACCTTAAACTTGATGGACGGCTGAGATAATAAACTACTGAAAGGACCACCGATTGTGTGGAAGTGTTAGTTGAATACAAGCCAGACATCTTATGGTGGCTGCTGCTGAGACAAAGAAAGACCACATAACGTTTGAGTGTGATTAAGTTGTTTTTTAAAAGTATTTTTTATTTAAAAATATATTAAAATAATATTTTTTTTTTATTTTTTAAAAATTATTTTTAATATCAACATATTAAAATAATTTAAAAATATTAATTTAAAACAAATAAAAAAATTTTAAATTTTTTTTAAAATATTTTTAAAACATAAAAACCAACCAAAAGATAATAGACTTAAATACGCTTTTCCCTTCGCCCTGGGTGCTAAAATTCTCTTGGAGTGACCAAATGACTGTCATAGACTCATATAACCATTATCTTGTCTCTATAATCATTAGCCAATTAGACTGTATGCTGTAATTCTTCATACACACGTACAAATCATTTCATGCTGCTTTTAGAAAGCATTATCAGCCCTCTTTTCTGTCGGTGGACAATTATGTAAAAGAGCAATGCAAGCCTCCAAAGCCGCTTTGTGAAAGAAAAATAAGTTTCCAAAGTAACGGTCGTTTATGTGGTTCGAAATTTTTTTTTGTAAGAATAAAAATTTTATTTTAATATTTTTAAATTATTTTAATATACTAATGTTAAAAATAAATTTAAAAAAATAAAAAAAAATATTATTTTAATATATTTCTAAAAATTATAAATTCTAAAGTAATTAATACTACAAAACCAAACGGGTTCAAATTATTTATTTAGCTAATAACATTTTTCTTTTGCCTATTTTCACCAGCCAAAATCACTTACGCGAAAGTTTCTCCATGTAGTTTTATATATACGGCAGACATCCATCTCTCCTGCTAGCAGCGCCACCAATATTCAAGCTTCGTTCATTTCTCGGAGGGCGGGCTATTCACTCCGGCGATAAAAAAATAATAATTATTTTTTATTCAAAGCATCAGATGTTAATAAAACGTGAATGATTAGCAGACTGGCCTTCGCTCATCCCCTAATCATGAGCTGAGCGAAAATTAATATACCCTTTATCATCATCATATATGGTGCTAGCTAAGCACCTGGAACCTGCCACGTGTAAACCATAAAGACCAAATCAACCGTGGCCCCCGTCCCACTTTCGATGGAGTACTTATTATGCGTTTTTTCGGAAAGCTGGCTGGGTTTTTGTTTTTTTTTTTATATTAGTATATTAAATTAATTTAAAATTATAAAAACACTAATTTAAAAAAATTCAAAAATTCTCAAATACGGAAAAACAAAAAAACACTACTCGTAAGCAGAACTGGAGACTGAAAACTCTATATAGCTTGATTTACGAGTTAATCTAACGGCAAAAATGAAGCCACGTGTCATAATCGGAGACATGAAGATGCATTGCACTTGAATCCAAAAGCAAAGTGGATTCGGGAAAGCAATGTGCAGTTCTTTTCTTTAATATCACACATGATCTTTGAGAGAAAAATGACCCTTTTTTTTTTTTAAATATTAGCACTGTTGCCATGGGGAGTTGTGATCTGGCCGGGAAAGCAACCTGTAGTTCTTTTCTTTTGTGTGTACAAATGGCGGGAGGACGCAGCGGGTAAATTCGCCAAAATTTTGATATTTTATTGAATTGTTGGTGGGTGGATCCAGTTTAATTTGTCTTGAGAAAATTACAGTTCTGAGTAATCTATTCATCCATGGATAAATATTACTGCTAACCTTTTCAAACTCATTCTGTTGTGATTTAATTCGTTTGGAATTGCATTTTAAATTGCAAAAACTATTTTTTAAAAATAAAAATATATTATTTTAATTTATCTAAAAAAAAACTTTGAGCCAGCGATGTTGTTCTGGCCATCCACAGCTAAAAGCAAAAGGGAGTAGCAGCTTTCCGCTAGTAATTGGGCTTTTTGATGCTAATATTGATTGAGATTTCAGGAACAAAAATTATATAATCCTACATGGGATAACAAGGTCAAGTAGTAAATGGGCCAGCAATAACCCTGAAGCTGATCAAACTGGCTGGTCAAATTAGGCCCATGATAGGCCGCCATTGTACCAATCTGCTATAGAACTCTTGATGACGATTCCCTTCCAATTTGTCACAAACATCATACTATTTCATATTTGTATTCAAAAGTTGGAAAATCACTTAATTATGCTCGGATGTTTCATGAAGTTCACCTGAGAAGATCCTTATAGTGTCTCGTCATGAAGTTCACCTGAGAAGATCCTTATAGTGTCTCGGAAATCGCATTACACTTGCTGGGGTTCTTTGACGCAGCACCGGGAAAATCATCCTCGTCTTCTTTAATGGAGAGACTCACCTAGGTCGTGGATGTTGTCGAGCAATTCGCACCATCACCATGATTGTCACGCTAGGACCGCGGAGGAAGGCGACATTCTTGAAGGTTCTTGTGTTAAATCCGAGGATTCTCCTCCTTCACCACCACCCTTGAAGCATAACAAGATTATTGTAAAGAAAGTCTAGTTGGTATTAGACTATCAATTTCTATTTGCATTTTCACATGAGAGGAATGTTGGGATTATTTGCAGTTGTTTAGTTAAATTTTTATATTAACACAGTATATATCTTGCATAGAAGTTTAGATATATTTAATATATTCACATTCAAATTTTTAAGATACAACACAAGTAAATTATCTAAGTTTAAATCTTAAATTTATAACTAAATTAATTCAATTTCCTATCATGCACATAAACACATACGATAAGTATAGTATTATACTTGATAGCATAAAGTATAAATGTGATTTATTTATTAAGGAAATTCAGACAAAGATGTATAAGCAATATTAAATTGCACATCACTTAATGCAAATGGTATTTATCTCAAAATTTCAATAACTTCACTTTAAAAATTGCACTTCTTTCCGAAGTCTATAAGCTATGCCTATCAGCCATGCCTATTTATTTATTTTTTATCTTTTTATAAAAAAATATTTAAACAACCATTGAAGTATCATAAACACAAATTCAAGTTCAGAAATTATTTATAAACAACAAATCATTACAAAAATATAATCTAACATTTTAAATCTAAAAATTCAAATCATATCTTCCTATTAAAAGAGTTTATTTTTATGTTTATAAATTTATTATTGCTTCAATAGAAATTCCATCTTCTTCTTTTTTTCTCTTTTTTTAATGAATTTTGATTTTTTTATACTTTTTTTACTCAAACTCATTGGAAAAAAAAACGTTTATTTAATGGGTGGTTGTTTGTGATTTTTCACCGACGACAACATTATTTTATATTTTTTTTAACAATACTGGACTATATGTGTTTGGTTTCATTATACAATTTATGTAGTTTTTTTTTTTTTTTTACTTTTTATCATGTTTGTCTGAACCCTTTATGTGGATTTATGTTCCAAAGGAGGTTTTTTTAAAGATAAAGACTCTTAGGTCTATCATGGCCAAAAGACCTAAGGGGTTTGGGCCTGGCATGGTTCCAGACCTAAGATGGTTAGACCTGACGTGTTTTCCAGACCCAAGGTGCTTGGTCCTATCGTTGTTACCAGATCCAAGTCGGTTGGGCCTGTCTTGGTTTCCAGACCCGACTATCTTGAGTCTGGGGTTTTTTTTTTTGAAAAGAAAGGAAATATTATTTTAATAAAAAAATAACAAAAACACTTGATAGTCTAATGATCCAGGGTTTGACGACTATGATAAAAGATTGTCACCCCAATAAAGCTACTTTGTAAGAATAAGTTCTCAAATAGGATTATAATAAAAAAAAAGGTGCCTGACACACGTTTGCTTGGGTCTGGCAAATGTGACCGATCCATTTTTTACTTGGGCTTGGCAACATACTTGGCCCACGTTACTTGAGTCTGACAATCATGTCTGATCCATGTTTTTTTGCAATGGGTAGCATGATTTTCCAGAAGGAGAGAGGGTAGAGAGGGAGGGAGGGAAAACCCCCCGCCTAAAGCTCCTCAGTGAGCCTCCTCGACATACGTGCCTTGTCATTGCGCTTGGGGTGGTGAGGGACATCAAAAGACACCTCGTAATGAGGCTCTCGGTTCTGTTCTGGGGCCGCACGCACCACCCGAAAGGCATGGGCGACACCCACCCGCTGGCGTGTGCCTAGCATGCGTAACCATTTCTGAATATAAATAATAATTTGCATCCTATTGGAAAGACAATGCTACCCCCAATTGCATGCTTAACAAGTTTCTTTGACAAATACAATTTCATCGTTACACTGCTTCAATCCACAATGATTTATGTTTGGATGAACAATAAAAGGGTGAACAATAAAACCAAGAGGAGTTTTAGTTTTCTTGGTAATATAGAAAATAACTAGAATAAAAAAGACACAAAAAAACATGACTCAAGAAAAAGCAAAAAGAATTGATCGATACTTGTACTTTTGGACTGCCCCTAGCCCTTATTTATATAGAAAACTAGGGTTGCTAGAATTAATTCTAAATTAAGACAATAATACACACATTTAGGATTTTAAATTGTTAATGTATTAATTGATAAGACAGATTCAATGAATCTAGAAACATTTTATTAATGGACTGATAAAAAATAATTATTTTAGATCAAAAAATTATTTTATAGTAAACCCAAACTTAATTACTGATGTGCGAAGTTGAGTTGAACTAAACATAGTTGTGTGGCTTACACCCAACGCTCACATAACCTTGAGCCTCTCCCCTTTAAAATCTTTGGTGTCTTACGAGTTTAATTTTGACGTTTCAACTTTCCACTATATAACTCACAAGAAAATCTTGTAATCTTTTGACGTGGGATTGATGTATTTTTGGTTTATAAAAGCATGTCTATCAACAGTTCCTTTGAGATTAGTTTCTCATTCATCAATAAATGATTATGAACATGTTAATATTTCATGTTAAAGTACTTATGTTGGAGAACATTTTTCAACAAAGACTTAATCCAAAATGTGAGAGGATCTCATTCTCAATCATTTCATTCCAAATCATAAAACACAATCTGATAACTATTTCCACATCATGCATGAACTTAATTTCTACTATCTTATTTGTTTATCTAAGGGAGTTCATCATACAAGGAGGTTTCCTTCATTTTCTTCTCTTGGCCGAACTATGATGTCCCCATTCTTCCAAATTTATTCATGTAAACCATCACATTAGCTCATTATAATTACATGTTAACATGACACAATCACACATTCATCTCAAAAGCTAATATTTAGGATAAGTTCCATACTTTTTTTTTTGTAAGACAAAGTAATATATTTTGTAAATTTCTGTTTCAGCCTATGTATTTCTCTTAGAACACTTGTTCAAAGCCAATAATTACTAGATTTTATCAATAAGTTTCTATTATCTCTTCACTCTTTTAGTGGCTGACCTTAACTAGGGTTTTCTCTCTTAACATACATGAATTTGTTTTTTATAAATTCTGAATTTTGTTTTTCTTTTACACTAACTTCTAGTCTCATCATCTTGTTCCTTAATAAACAATATGTATAAAAGCTTTAGATTTTATCATTTGAGGTTTTCTCCTCTCGAACCCTAATTAAATCAAAACAATAATCAAAAAGTAAGGATTTGTTCTTATCACACGAATTTACACAAATTTGAGGGAGTTTTTCATGATTTCTTCTTTTTTTTTTGCTTTTTGGTCGGTCGTCAGAACCACTAAAATATAATTCTGACTTAACTATCACAAACAAAATAAATTTATAGTATGATCGTGAAAACCAGGTCAAACCTAAGGGAAATTTCGTTTAATCTTCTTACAGTATTCCAAAATGAAAAATAACGGGGGATTTGAATGAAAAATTCAAGAAACAATAATTCTGAAAATAATAAATTGATATGTTGTTAAATCAGTTCAAGGGTCCACACATCTATTCCTATAAATTTGTTAATCATCGAAGTAAAATAAATATTCTTTCACGTCAAGCAAAAAAATTTGATATCCCTTAAAGCTGAGGGAAATTGATGAGATTACGAGTACATTAATTAGGAAAATCTCTGTAATGAATTTCTTACCATCAAGCGAATGTATTATTGAAAGCAATTTTCATTCACTCGACAGTAGTCTTAAGAATACAATTAATCTATGCATTTATTCTAAGTAAACGTTCAAAAGCTTGATAATTTTAACTTAGTTTATTCTTTCCTAATAAATCAAGATGAGAGTTGTAGCAATCAAATTAAGTCTTTTGCTTCTTGCTCTAGTCCCTAACAATAATTATGGATTGAAAGAAACTAGAAAGCATACATGCTATAAATATGAGAATTTGTGTGTGTGTGTGTGTGTGTGTGAAATTATATGAAGTCGTTCTTGTTATAAATATGAGAATTTGAGTTGGATGAAGATTTATAATTTTTTCCTTTTATTTATCATAAGAGAAATTTGTATCTTTAATTACAAATAAACAAACAAAATTAACTTTAACTTTGGTCTTGTATTACATGATGTTGTTTGTAAGCTATAGATTAAATAAAGGATCACAATTGTTTAAATTATATATATCATGCAAAAATATCTAAAAAAGGCAAACTTGCAAACTTATGTATAAAAATTTAGCATGTGTTCTAGCCATATAAACAAATATTATGTGTAAATTAAAAACCTAGCATGATACTATCATACACAAATAAACTAAAACTAGAGAAACTAAAACCAAAAAAATTATGGTACTTGTTGATAAAACTCAAAAGAACAAAAGGTAACAAGAAGTTTTTGTCAATTATAAATTCTATGTCCTTAAAGTTGTATTTCTCCTTTCTTTGTACAAAGGAATGATATTGACAAGTCTTTTATGATTGCAACAACTATAAGTTTAAAGTATGTATTTACTTTAAAAGTTAACGAAGCAAGATAATCCATACTTAAAAGCTCTTTACAATGATAAGAACAAAATCTCTATAAAGGAAGATAATGAAGGTAAAACATAAGAGAGGAAGATTAGATATGTTCAGACTTTTTACTTATAGGCTAAATATTCATAAATGGACCGGTAAAAAATATTTTTTTTATGGGTCAAAGAATTATTTTATAATAAACTCAAATTCAAAATAGATTAGAAAAAAACAAACCCAAACCAAAGTCTAAGACCCAGGACTCGAGGCTCGAGACTCCGAGCGAGAGCTAAGCGTGCGCGAGTTGGTTAAACTAAAACTACTTTGCTTTAAGACTCATTTATGACCCTTCAACTTCCCATTATATGAGTTATATGAAAATCTCATTTATTTTCTTTGTGGGATAAAGAGTTTTGAGTTTCATACAACATGTCAATCTAGAGTTTTTTTAGATCAATTTCTTAATTATTTACAATTTATTTTAATTATGTTAATGTTCCGTGTTAAAAAAAATTTGTGATCAAATATGCCTATTAATTATGATTTATAAAACAAATTCCAACATTTAAACTTGAAAGTA
>Ga0307517_10002471_pt1 | contig 29564 bp, 35 predicted proteins | sample 23_EM_MG_FD_194515 | JGI IMG/M metagenome (GOLD analysis project Ga0307517, IMG submission 194515) | Populus trichocarpa ectomycorrhiza microbial communities from riparian zone in the Pacific Northwest, United States - 23_EM | ecosystem: Host-associated > Plants > Roots > Unclassified | place... | reverse complement strand
CTGGGCGTTCTTGGCCGAAGAGCTAACTGTAATTGACGTGTTTTTTTCGCCGAAGACCGTGCGCCGTTCGATCATGGTATACCGCAAGGTTTCACCCATTTTCATGGTATATGAGAGGTTTTCCCTTTTGAAAAAGACTGATATTGCATACCACCAAAATTTGGCTTTTTTGCTGTGATTTGGGGGCTGTATGCAATATCAGTCTTTTTTAAAAACGCTTCGACATTGCGAGTACCTTATCACTGGCGAGAAAGAAGCATCTGGGAAACAGGGATTCGCGATGCACAAGGCAGAAAATCCTTGGGGATCATGAATATTCGTATTTCCGCATGCTTCTTCCCTGGAGACAAGTTGGAAGGGCTTCAGATCATAGCTAATATTAGCTACCGGTAGGTGATCGGACTTGTCCACGTTGTGTTCGGCTAGCCTGCCAAACGGAAGGTGCGGCTTCACACCCGGGGGTGTATGTCGGCACAACTCTTCCCCCCCCCCCCAGACACGATTAGAAAATGGGTGGAATTGGACACAGCATCGCTGAATAATCTCGAGGCACTGGTTTAGTCATCGGTCTGCCCGAGACAAGAGTGGGGCAAAAATTTGTGGTGTGGTATGGGTGCCATATGACTTGGAGATGTTTATGATAACCGAAGGATAAATAAAGTTAATATCAGGCCACTCGGGTTCGTCGGATCTCACAAACTGGTATTGGTAATTCTCTTTCAACTTGTCGGATGAAACCGACGGTTTGTCTGACTGGCCAGCTTGCTACTGATGATGAGATATATGATAGTACTTGTACTCGGATACCAGGGCTAGTCCGCGAACACAGGGCTGACAAAGCTAACGACGATATTAGGAATAGCGCACGCACTAAGGGGTGTGTGTTGAAAACCAGAAGAATTCCTCGAACGCTTTCTGCTTTACTATTGGTTGAACTATCTATTCAAGGTTTCTATTGGATATTTGCCACTTTAGCTCATGCTCAGAATAAATCCTGGTGTTCGCGGACTAACCCTGACACCCGAGTACGAGTAGATTGCTAGCGCCTTTCCAAGTATTCGAGTAGCCTATCATATAGGCCGAAATCGTCATCAGCCTCAGGTAATAGTGGCACAGTATATGCAACAGCAATCCGTTCTAGTCGACAAGCGTCAGGCAATATCGAGGTTAAGCACCGTCGGGCGTTCAAACCCACGGCAACCACACTAAACCTCACTCGCTAAACCATTTTTGGAGACATAAGCACTGCAACGACCTTCTCTTGTTGCATAATAAGAACGGAAAAAAACTTGTTCGTGCTTATGATGTGAGACATAAACAAAGCATATAATTGATTTAAGATCAGGTTTTAGGGAGAGGAAAAACAACTCTTACCCTATTCGTACTAGAATTCTCCACTACCTTCAAAAGCGACCGCCAGAAGAACACACGGTCGTGCTTAACCTCGCTTTCTTCACCCTGAGCTCGTGGCATGTAAAAACGCAAAAAAATAAGAACGCACGCTGGTGCTCAACCTCGATAATTACGAGCACAGATATGCCACACCAATAAGCGCTGCATAATTCCGAGAGGGGTGCGCCACGATAGCAGGGCGTAATTGCCGATCTTACTCATGCGATGTGTATTTTATTTTTTTGTGTCTCAGCTAGGTGCTGGGTTGGTGGTGGACCAATGGATACCGGTACCGTAAACTCTCGTTAAATCCACCATCGCCCATCGGCCTCGGACCCCTCCTGATCAGAGACAAAACACCCCGAGAAGAAATAGCGTGTTCCAGATGCGGTATAGCTTGTTTAAGATGAGCCATTGGATCTCATTAACCGGTATTCGTAATTTTGTTAACATGCCCTACTAAGCCTATTTGCAGTTTAGACTGTGATTTCTGTTCCCCGATGGTGGATTTAACGAGAGTTTACGGTAGTACAGGGACTCCCACCATCCCAGAACGGGAATTGTAACGACCTTACCTGAAGAGGGCGACTGTTGGAGGACTGCACTCACGATCCGGTACCAGCGTACCGGAACAGTACCACGACTCTTGTTTCTCTTGCTCGTTGTGGGATTGTTAAACTTAAATTTAACTGAACCTACGGTATGCACACTCTGCACTTTCCCGTTCATCAAAGGCGAGGCGTGTTTTAGGTTACAGCTGGATGCCATGTTATGTCATCCGGCCGAGGATAGTTTCACCAATACCCGGCTATACCGTAGCTATGATGATAGGCAAATGTGATCGAAGAAGTCAATGCACCAGAACGGTTCAAGAGATTCTCAGCAACCCGGGTCCGAACCCGCATCCAATTAACAAACAGGGACATAGAGGGAGAAAGAAAGAAAGAAAGAAAGCGAAAGCAAGTTACTCCGATACAAGAGACATTATAATAAACAAAAAATAGGACGGGAAATACACCCCCAAACACCACCGTTTTACTTATTTTTCCTACTATTAAACGGACTCTCCAACGACCTCCTCCAAGTCCCCCATGATAAATGACCTGGGCCATTCTAGCCACTGCTCCCTCCATCTAGTGCTTAGCCTCCCCTCAATCGCGACAAACGCCTCCTGGGCGCTTCCCTTTATCCACCAGAACCCATCGAGCTTCTTTATCATGCACAGATAGTGACAGAATATCACCAGCGCGCGTGGTCTGCCCTGCCGGAGATAGAGAACGTACTCATCCGGCGCTTTGCTGAGGAATTGTGCACATATGGCGACCCGGTACCCAGTTGCCCAGAAGTTGCTCCAGACTTTTCGCAGTTCGTTGAGAGCATCCCTGTATGCGGATGCTGCGACAGCATCTACAATCTCGTCATCGCCGATGTGGGGTATGTTTGATGTGGGGGGCGTCTCAAGGGCTAGGTCGAAGAGGGCTGCTGGGAGGGGTAAAAAGTCACCCCCCTCAAGGACCCCTTCGGCGCCCTGTGTCATGAAAGACCCTAGGGGGCCTTGTTTGATTTGTATGAACCATTGCATGAGTATGGCATATATACCTCTAACGAGAGGTATCCAGGTGACGACTCTTGGCATGTGCCTGGGCACACCACCGGTGTAACAGCCGAGGCCGTAGTATGCTATCATCGAACTTGCCGCAAAAAGGGCGGTTGCATCTTGTGTTGGATCGAGGACCGCCACCCTCAAAGAACTGAGCGCTCGATCGTAGTAGCTGGCTGCAATCATTTGATAGTGTGATGCCATTTGGGATGTTCCTGCCGTCTTGCTCCGATGCAGCGCCGTAACCGCTAGGAGCGCATGCATTGCCAATTCACTCTGTAAAGCTATCCTTGTATAGCAAGCCCGATATATTTCATGCCCGATTGTATCGTTTGATAGGGAGTTGAATGTTCGTATTGTAAAGTGGTGTAAAAGACTCAAGTTGTCCAAATCAACTCTTGATAACGAGATTCTTGGAAGAGGAGAAGGGGATTTCGCCCGGGCCTCAAGAAGAAGCAAATCAAATTGCCTTGCGAGCGCTACTAGCGTGGTGCTACCGCTTTTGCGGGACTTGGTCGAAGCTGGGGTGTGAGATTGCTGCAGTGGTGGCGGCAGCGGAACAGTCCGTAGCCGTGGGGATAGGGCTTGTGATGGGGGGGGAGAAGCGCTGGAAGAAGAGGAAGAAGAAGAAGAAGCAGCGGGGAAAGCAGGGGAACGAGAGATCCCAGGTCGTCCAGGAGGACAAGAAGCAGCGTAAACGCAATCAAGTTCCCGGCGGGTGCAGTTTGTACATATCGGTCTGATCTCATCACACTAGAGTCCTCGTTCGTTTACCGTCAGCCGATCTGGCTGCCATATCCAATCACCATCATATCGGGACAGTATAATTGACGGAGATAGATGATAGAAACGTGGAATGTTTTCATTTACCTTCACCCTTCTTCTTCTGCAAGTCATGCAGCCGTTTCGAGATTTGGTGTGCATGCGTTTGGGGGGCATTGTATGGTCGAGCAAGAAAAAATATAATTTTTTAAAAAAGGTGCGTGGGTGTGAGTAACGAATGGCGAACTTTCCTTACTGAATTGGACTCAGGTTTGGGAAAAGATGATTAGCCACGATCGAACGGGATGAGATGGAGGGAGAGCGAGGTGGTTATGAGAGCGAGAACGAGAACGAGAAGGAGGGGGAAGTTAGTAATCAATCTATGAAATAGTTGGGGGGTGGGGAGGGGGCGCTTCGCTTTTACAATATGCATATTCCTCCTCCCCTATATGTTCTGTCAGGCAACGGGGCAAGACTTATAAGCTAGCTAAAGCGAGACACTGGGCAGTATACGACCACCTCCTTAACGTTTGAGAACTTGGGGAAAGGAAAGAGAATAGTACAGAGAAGCAGAGTAGAAGCTGATACGGTGGGGTACTACTGGTGGGGCACTCCCCCAAAGAATAAGGCTATAGTATAGTGAGCTCGCTGAATGAGTCCAAATTCATCTAGCTTCGGAACAGGATTACGAGAGTAATTCACCCCATCACACACTCCTCGAGTACTGGTACGGTATCCACCGGCCCAGCCAAGGGGGCGCTTCATCCCTGCATGCTTGGACCGATCCCTCCTCACACCCCACTGTCCCGGTCTGATATCGGTAAGTAGACCGAGAATCCCCCTCGGGTCTGCTGCATTAGACAACATCGCATCTGGACTGTGCTTGTGGGCACCGAAACAACCACTCGTCGGCCAATATCACATCCAGAGAAAGAGCACAAAAGCCCCTAAAAGCGGCCCGGGAAACCTATATTCGACCCCCCGGTACTCGAGCCTAGTACACAGCAAGTTTGGTACCGCACAAGATCCCACTGGGGTCCATGATCGCCACAAGCATTCACAGTCAGACTGTGAGTGCTGAAAGAGGACACACACACACACACAGACACACACACACCCACACACACACACATGGATGGATGGATCGCAATTTGCTACCCTGCTTGTGAATGGCCGAGATCCAAAGAATTTTCCCGGTGCAGCTTGTGATCCGGACGAGGTTAAGTATTTGGGTGAAGAGGTTTCGAGATCAAGGAGGTTCATCCGGGACAGCGAGGGATCCGGATTGTCGAAATCCTGGATGGCGGGGTGTGACTACAACGCCCGGACAATTGCCGTATTGACAGTGCACTATGATGCCGGTACTTGTGTGATAATTAAGGAAAGCTGAACTTTTAGAAAAAGGGCTCATGCTCAGGGGACCGCCAAGACCCTTCTCAAACCTTCCAAATACGCTCACACCCTCTCTCCCCGATATCGATAGCCCGAATGCATCACTCTCTCGTACTAATCTCACTAAATTCCGAAGCTCCTAACACCAAAAATTGAGCAGCTGTCCCGGATCACTCATTGTACCGAGCAGATCGTTCGGATCCTGGCCATCCGGGATGGCAGGGTGCGATTATTGTTGGGCATCGCGGATGGATAACTGGGGGTATGTTGAAGATAAACACCCGCGACACGAGCCTGGACCTCATCACACACCAAGATATTAACGCTGGGCCAGGTGAGTGGTTCTATAGAAAACAGGGGGGGGGGGGTGGGGGAAGGAGTATAATCTAATAAACAACTCTGGGAGTCTCAAACATCCACCCTCTAATTTTCCCAAGTCTTTAGTCCTCCGAGGCGGATGTGATGAGGGCTAGTGTACTCGAGTAGATTGAGGGATGCTAGCACCTCTTGGCACACTAGTGCTTATCCATACTACACTTGGCGTGGCCAAAAGAAGGGAATGGTAGAAAGGAGTGGAGGAGGTGGTCAAATCAAGCACGTTGCAGCATGTGATGGTTGTTTGAAATTCTTTCTGGAAAGGGAGGGTTGGATTCACAACGTTTTTCCGAGTTCACTACAGCACCATACCGTGCTCGGGGAGACAATAAGTACCGTATGGACTATCCTAAGTTCCTAGGGAGATGGTTTTTCGCAAAATTTAGTCATTATTTTTCTGGTCCGCCCCCCTCTTGGCCTGTCAGAATACCTACATCTCTTGAGCGAGAAAGGGTAAAAAATAAAAAAACTTGAACCCGGATAGGAATCAGGAGTGGGTGCTTCAGCGACCATCTCCCTACTGATCTCTTGGTCGGTGTGAAACAGTAAAATTCGGGCCATGGAACGCTGACACGCAGCGGAATTTGGTCATCTTCTTTATGCTCAATGACTCAGCACCCTTAAGAACTCAGGATATTTCTAGCAAATCACAAAGCCGTAGGGGTTCTGATGGTCCGAATTTTATTGTTTCAAACTTCCCAAAGGATAGGCATATGTAGTCGGACCCCGTTGTCCCTGACCTTAGTCTCCCGGATTCTTTGTTGTCCTGGACAGTTTTTCAAGAATTGTGTGCTATATATTATCATAGAAATACACATGGAAATATGATACACATAGAAATATGATACACATAGAAATACACCTCACTGTCCGAGATTTTGAGGGTGAGATTCTGCTTGTATTTCTATGATATGTGGGAGGACAAAATTAACCGCGGAATGACGATTGATTGCAACACAACGCCCCACATGACACTGCACTTTCAATATCATCTAAAGAAATTTCTCTATACCAAATATTAATTTTTTATGTACAAGTGGGACGGAAAAAGTGAGTGGGCAAGAGCGATTATACCGCAAAAATAGCAGATTTCACACCAAGATATTCCCTTAGAGAAAATTCACAAAAATACAAACTCTGCATAGAACCACTAAAACCAATAATCGTGCCAAGGTGGTCGCGTCCACCACCCCCGGTCGCTCGCAAAGTTGCAAGCCAGCGGCACTCTAGAGGAGTGCTCGACAGCTCAACGATAATTTCATGCTCAACGATAATTTGTTTTCTTAAAGGATAATTTGATGGTCCACAATGAGCTTTATAACTAGAATTTCATACTTATAAATAAATTTATACAATAATGATTCTATTCTTAAGAATAGATCATTATTTGAGAAGAAACCGCAAGAAGGTGGTGAAGGCTTTATGTGGAGGTTAGAGAGAAGCACACAAGCACTGCTCTGTAAAGTCATTATTACCAGCAGGCGCAGAATTATTGCTCCCACAGGCTTATTATTATGCATTATTACTTTTTTGCTGGGTTAATCTGAGGAATGAAATTCTTATTGTCTAAATATATTTATAAATATAAAATTCTACTTATAAAAGCTCATTGTAGAGCATCTGTAGAGTATCAAATTATCCTTAAGAAAAAAATTATCGTTGAGCTGTCGGGCACTCCTCTGCAGTGCCCCTGGGTTGCGAGTTTGCAAGAGATCAGGGGTGGTGGATGCCACCACCTTGGCACGATTAGGGGTCATTTCTTATATACAAATTTCTGTTCAATTTCCAACTGCTCAGAAGTGGTATCATATGTAGTTGAACTTTGATATTCCGCCAAGACACAGTTTTCCCACCAAAAACCATGGTCTTGGTATGATTTTCAGGGGGGCTTTGTTCTTTATTGCAACTACTCTTCAGATAATTTCAATTCATTCAAGGTTACAGTGTAAGTCAGGTAGTCTACATACTTTCTGAGCATTCTATGAGCTTACCCTATTTTTAATTCAAGTATTTGGTGATGAAATAAGAGTGTGAAATTAGCCATTTTTGGTTTAAAATCGCTCTTGCCCACTTTATTTTGGCATATCACCTCTAAGGTTCTGGAAGCCAGGACCTAACACTGATTGTCTTACAACAAATGTGAACAATTTGGCTGGTACCGCCAAGTGTAACACTCTTGTAACCACCTATCTTATGCCCTAAGTCCCAAGCCACAGTTTTTAACTTCTTACCTTATCTATAATATTATCTTTTATCCTCTCTTAATGTATTTAGTTGAGATTACTTATTATATTAGCTGTCATATTGAATGAACTTAGACTGTAGAGCACAGAAATATACATAAAAGGATGACAAATATGATAGTGTTACACTTGGTGGTACTGGAAATATTGTCACAACTTTTGTGAGAAAATTGGTCTAGAGTCTAGTCTTTCCAGAACCATACTACACAAAGATCTCTAAAAAAAGACAAAAAATACCCTTAGGATCCAAATAATATTTTTCTCTCTTCTTAGTTTCAATTGTACTTTAGAAAAGTGATAGACCAAGGTCAGAATTTGAGTTTTTCTCAGAATGGAGAGTTCTATTTCATCTAAACTCTAAAAAGAGCTTGAAAGTAGAGTATCTTGAAATGCTGGTACTTCTGGATCAGAGATGCTATACGTCATCCTGACTTTCTTTATATGTTGATCATTTTACATGCCTACCACCTTTCTTTATAGCAATGCTACAGCTTAAAGCTTATTCTATTATGGAGTAGCTAACAGGATAGAATTCCGAGCTAGCTAGGCCAGGGATATTCGAGGTAACAGATTTAATAGTCAGGAAGGCTCATGGGTCATCGTTTGATAAAGGTAAAGAAGTAAGATGTAGTCAAATATCTAAGTGTCAAATGTAACTTGCTTAACTTGTTATATTGTTAAAGTTTCTTCTTCGTTGCTTGATGATTATTCAAATAGCAGTGGAGAGACCTACTATTTATACTAATGTTCATGCTACTTCTGCTTCTCTTATTAAGAAGTATCTTCCTAACTATTAGGTTTATCAGAACAAAGTGCAAATATCGTCTGACTCTCAAAACTTGCCCAACTCAACTTATAGAATTCCTGAACTGCTATTTCCTCTAAGGGTGTCCCCACTCCACCAGTAGGTAGTCTTTAATTGCTTTATTATGATAAAGTAAGTCTAATTATGCTGCCCTGTTGCTTACATACCAATGGTAATATGGAATCGGGAGTGATCAGTTCCGATATCCAGCTATAGATGCATTATGGTATCTGTGCATATGCAACTAAGAATGAGTAGAATAGTATTCTCTAAACCTCATCCCAATTCGCGAAACACTTCTCTGAATATGCATATAGCTAGTAACGTGAGTTATCTCCTGAATGACTTCAGGACTCTTAACTAAGAAAGCTTTGGTTCAGATGTCCAGTCATCTTATGAAGCCAGATAACCTACTCTATGATTGGTAAGCTATTCCCGCTAGGGTAATATGTTGATTATAGAAGGTTGTGAATGATAAAACATGATTAAAAATTAAAGAGCAAGAGTAGTAGTAAAATGTAACAACTATATGAAAAGGTAGTTACAGTGGATTAGACTCCAGCCCATATGCTTGTAGTAGTGCAAAAGGAAACAAGTGCAACTAGAGTAGTATGCTTAGTGTACTATTGATAGACATGAGCTGGTAGCAGTGTCTTACAGAGTAACTTGGGGACAGAAGGATAGACAAGGCAAGCAAGGTAGATTGTAGTAACCCTGGTGGGTAGGGTAATGCTCAGAGGGCATATTCGTGGGAACTCAGAGAAATATAGTACAGATTTCACAGGTTACTGGTTCGACATTATATTTGGTTATGCAGGCCTACAAAGGCAATAAAGACATTATAGTGTAAAGTTACCCTACCTTGAAGCTTAGGTTATCCTACCCTATAGCCTTAGTTACTCTACCTTCACCAGCAAGGTTGTCTGCAGACTTGGAGGAAAGTTATTATACTAGAGTAGGGCTTTTAAATATTATAGATACTACTTCATCCAGTACATAATAGGTTACTAAGAGAACAGAAATAGTTCAAACCACTGATAATATTGAGAGGAATATTTCTAACACCCTCTGTGGCTTCAGCATTGGTACTACCATACAACAAGGCTGTTGGATGCTGTAGTTGTAAGCTTTCTATTAAAGTAACATTTATAGAAAGCTTCTCACAATATTATATGAATTATTATAGTCAGTTTAGCTTGAAAATGCTTCTTGCCAGACTCTTCTAGTATCTTCGTTGTACCTTAGCTAGCTTGAGGGAAAGTACTGTGGCTCCTTAAATGCATGGTGGAGTCAGGCATATGGTATATGGCTTTCAGACATGTTCGTAGAAAGCATTTTCTATGTAGGAATACACCGATCAGTAGGGAGGCGGAAAGGGGGTAAGGAAAACTAGAAGGAAAGTAAAAAGCCTGTAAAAGGAGTTTACATATAGAGAACACCCAGAGGGAAAGAGATAATTGTTTCTGTATTTTGTTAGTATGAGTTTTCAAGCAGAAGGTGGAAAGGTAGAACAAGAAGCAAGCTGTCTGAAGATACCTTCTGATGAGAAGAGAAGAAGTTTGTGATAATGTATACTTCTATATTTGCCTTAGTTAGTGGAGGCAGTAGTTAGGTGTCATTGAGTGACCAGTAGTTATTGTAAAGTGAAGAGTTTTTCCCCCGCTTCTGTGTGCGATTGTTTACTTGTAAAATTCTTGGCGATTTTCCTTTTGTTCTTGCCATATATCTTTTTGAGACCAAACTAAAAGGTTATAAGCCCAGATTGATGATATCTTATTATATATGATCAAATAATACTTTTCCCATTGCCATTCTACGATTTAAACCAAGTTTATGATACTTTGTTGTCATTAGCCTTACTAGATCCTCTCAAACAGAATCCTACTCGTTAGTCATGGTCATTTAGTGTAGGTGATTTTTCATCTCTACGGTCTAAATTCTAACAAAGGTGGAAAATCCTTCTATGATTCTCAAATGATGCAATGTTGAAAATCAGCCAAGAGGTTAATATCCTCGCTTTGTTTGAGATTAACCCACTCTTCAGGGCAGCAAACTAACACCACTGGAGGCACACTGTCATTGATATACTGGTTGAGAAGGGCTACTATAAAATCCCTTATAGTCAGTTTGGGATCTGACAGCAAGTCTGTATTGAATTGATAATAAATGATCTTGATTAGCAGGTGACGACTATGCTAATTATCTCTTTGTTAGTGACTGTTCTCCTATCCAAAGATAATAAACTTTGTAGAATTACTTGGCACATTCTGTTGTCCTTCTGCTCAGTAGCCTTGTATCGATGACTAGATTAATTGTAGATGAAATGCAATAGCAAGTAAAAGAATATAAAGTAATCATTTATTCATAAAGTTTGTAAGTAGGAAAGTATGATGTAAAGCGTCTAAAGCGTGTATGATACCCAACTAGGTGTACCCATGTAATGCCTAGCTTTACTGAGAGTATAGGGTTTTAAATATTAATAATGGATTTTGGAGGTAGAGAGTTGAACTCTGGTTCAAATTCCAGTTGTTTTATGATTATTGTTCGTATTCTACTTGACACGAGTGTAATTAATTTAGATGCGGGTCTATTAATTAATTATATGACATGTTGGATACCGGTCTATGAGATTTATACTTCCTGCTTATTAGGTTCTCATTCTCTGGCGACCCATATACTACCTGCATCATATATGCCTCCATTATTCTATCTGTCCTTGCCCAATACTTCCAAATCAACTGATTAGATACTTCAGCCAGTGCCTCAGGTACAAGGCGCTTGAGGGCTTCATAGTTATACTCGCTGTTATTCCTTGTATAAACTTTAGCGGCTCCCCAGTACTATTCAATAAAATTAATCTCTGGATGAAATGCAGGATAAAAAATGACTTCATGGCTTGTGGCAAGAATAATCTTTTCAACTTGACTCTTCTGTGACGTAAAGTCTGGCTGTGCTGCAAGAAGTGCTCGGGCATAGCAACTGCCCCCATCAAAGTATCTTGGATTTGTCTGCAAAGTCTTTTTAGTTGCAGACTTAATGGAACACTGAGTAAGAAACCGGGGGCCCTTTTGGGGCCAGAGACCACGTTCACTTAGCACTAGCCTTAAGCCTTTAGGAATAACATTAGGGAAAGTTATTGACTGTGTATACCCTCCATTCGGATGATTCTCATGAATAAAAAAAGTATTCTTCATGGGTTTGCAATTTTTTCCTCCAGGCTCCAAGTGCATCTCAGATAGATGAAGTGCGTCCTCTGAGTACTTGAGATGATGAGTACATGCATTGTCAAGGGCCAATAAGGCCCGGCATCCAGGAAACTGCGCTTTGAATACGGGTATGGCCCTTTTCCCAATTTGATTTATCAGAAGGTGGCCATTTCACCAAATGTCACCACTACATTTTATAATAACTGCAGCGTCCCCCTCTCCTAATCTCCCTATTGGGGTCAGAAAATCTGAGAGATGCAGGCCCTGCACCCTCCCCTTCTTTCGCAATAGTTTATACTCATTATGGACCCAGATATAGTGTTGACCATTGTTCGAGACAAATGTACACTCATTCCGCGTTACAAGAATAAGTGATTCCACTTCACCTGACTCATAGTGTGTGTTGCCGATAATGTTCAGATCTTCATCCGATAACCTAAGCTCCTTACGGTAGGCAGCCATCTTGGGGAGGAAAACCATATCGCGATATTGTTTGACATCGATTCTTTCGTGCTCATCTTTGTAGATTCTGTTTTGGTATTCTTTATACTTGAATCCAAGTTTTTTGAGCCACCTAACTGCAGTGGATGATACAATGCCTTTTTCCACCTCTCTGGCAATACTATTGGGAGACCGATTGGCAATATCGGGATCATAAGTGGCCTTATTCAAATATTTAGCAACCGCTTTATGCAATCCACCTGAGCTAAGTTCTGTTTTTTATATATAATTAGTTCTTATAATTGGGTATTGCTAAACTGGAATGAGGACTACTCACTGTGACCCACTAGCTGAATATGCTGTCGTATAGTCAAGATGGTCTCTGCATCCTCCAGAATACCTATAATCTTTTGATACTTCGCATGATTGGGTTTAGAAATGTGGTGCTTAGTGACCCACTTAACCTCATCCCTCATAATCCTCTCCTGTACTTGCCTTCCGCATCCACCACCCTCGGACACCTCTTGGGCTAATACCTTTCTAGACAGAAGCTTACTCCTTGCACAAGTAAATAAATCCTCTCCCTGAAGTGCATTTTGCTCGTTCTTTACCTCCAGCTTGAGGAATTGATAAACCTGCAGATGTCATATGAAATACATTCCTATAGGGGGTTGCTTTCGGTCCCCTTCCCGGCTTGATACTGGTTTCACTATTGCTTTCATAGCTGTCTCAAAGATTTGCAATCTTGTTGCACATAATCGGCCTAGGACTAGCCATTTGAGCCATCTCTGATAGCAATGTTTCAGGCATTGGGCAGCAGCAACCTGTATGACATGCTCAGTTTCCAATTGAGAGTACTTGCTTGAACCTGATTCGGGGGAAACCGGTGGGGCAGGTGCAACAATTGCTTTGAGTTGTTGAATTCTTTTTTTTTTATGATATCTTGGAAGACGTTTGACATTAGGTGTTGGCTGTTGGCTCGGATCGGCAGCCTCTATGGCTAGTATCTACCAGATCGATACTGTTAGTCATAGGCCAAGATTATTGGCAATTTGATAAGCAATATGAGTAGGATCGAAAGTCACCTTACCACTTCACCTGCTTTTAAGAGCCTGATTTACTCAAGACTAGCTCTGCTTTTCAGTGTGTGACTAGCTCTGCTTTTCAGTGTGTGACTAGATCTGCTTTTCAGTGTGTTTCGATTGACTGTGCTCGGAGGCAATGCCTGATTAGTAAGATTTGGTTCCTCCATTATGTGACTAACAAAGAATGGATAATTGGTCTGAATTTTTGCAATACTCTTTTCTTGTTGAATCAACTACGATTACTTAGTAATCTATATTCAGACTGAAATATCTGCTAAAAAACAATAATATTGATAGGACTTGAACGCTTTATGTCCAAATTTCATTATCTATATTTAAAACCCTATACCTTCAATAAAGCAAGACATTACATGGGTGCACCTAGATAGATATACGCTTTAGATGCTTACCATACTTAGATAGTAGCATGAAGATCTCATTTCTAGGGTGTTTTATTTTGATTTTTTTATATCATGTATTACTTGTTAAGGTACAAGAACTCGCATGCATCGTGAGATATGGCATAAAGAAAACCTTAATCCCAAACAACCGCCTGCTTCACCTCTTCATGGGAAAAATCAAACACCCCGAATCTATAGAAAACATCCCCCTCGCCTAGTACCTAAGACAATAATACCTGAGACACGTAAGGAAACAATTCATAGAGATGTACAGGAGAGAGACTCAAACCCTGCAGTAGGCTTCCCTAAAACCAAAGAAAGAGTTGATTTGCGAAGGCCCAATAGGGTCTGAGGCGGAGGATGTGTGATTGCGGTGACGAGAGAAAACCACGGCTTGTCAGCCAGCATCAATAATCATAGAGATACAGTCGCGCTGGTCATTACTTTGATCCAAGGCATTGGCCACCAGGCACGGAGGTAGTGCAATACCGCGACTGGGCGTAACCGAGGAGGGTCTGACGATCAGAGAGGATGATGGGGCAGTAAGGTGCGAGCTTCTGTAGCAGTAACGGTGCAGGCAGGCAGAACCGGGAGGCGGAAGAAGGAAGGAATTCGAGTAGGGTAGCCACAACTGACAAACAGGCCATAGCAAGGGCATTTGGGGGGGTGGCGGCACCGAGGCGGGACTGAGATGTTACTGACGGAAGCTTTCCCCATCAGAAGTACAAGCCTAGCAAGCTAAGGCCTACCTCGACCAAGAGTCTGGACACTGTAATGCGGACCATGAACAAAGCGAGAAGCTTTCTGACCGTGCAAATGCTAGTAAGCGAGGTGCAAAGCGCGTGCGGGGTAATGGGAAGAACCAAACTTCATGAGTGGGTGTAAACGATGAAGGGGAACGAGAACCCCAAGGAGGGGAGGGTGACAGGCCTCTGAAGAGGAGGGAAGGTGGCTTAACATCAACCTCTCGGCAGCAGCGATCGTGGCAGAAGAGAGGTGGGTGGGGGAAAGTGACGATGATCTCTCGTGGTGTTGAGATTGCAATCTTCGGAGGTCGAGAGGACATGCTTCGTGTCTTATTCCTATGGCGGAAAGTCTACCATTTATACCTAATCATTACTCTGCCCTTATTCTGGTGACTCATCTATGTTAGTTATCGACCTCTTATGACTCATAGTGAGTCAACTGATCTTATGGACTGAAAACCCAATATACCTCTTGTGAAATCTACCTTACTTGGTTACAATTTGTGACAGCTACTAGCAAATAGTGTGTGGCAAATCAGAGGGCTTGGGTGAGGCTGCTGTAGTGTTTGTTATGGGGCGGACGGGCCTAATAAAACGCTGGCCATGGATGCGTTTCGCCGCTGTGCCTGAATCAAGGGCCTGGGGCACGATGGCTTTTTCGGTATTCCTTGCTCCTGTCCCCGCTCAGGCCTCTCCCTCACCTATACATTAGACATGTTTCCATCAAAAATAGGTGGTAACAAATGGGCCCTGTCCTGGGAATGCGTACAGCTGGGCCCCGGATGGGAATAGGGTGGATATTAAGCAAAAATACCTCCCGGCCCATCAAAGCGCAGAGTTTGGCTACTGAAAATTCCCCTTGGGCCGTCCCGCCTCATAATCAAAACCTGGTTAATGAGATTAAAGCTTTGTGAGAGCAGGGATCCACAAAGGCTGTAGATATGCTCAGTCAGCTTGCAGATGGCGTGCATCGTGAGCTCCATGCCGAGTATCTTGACTCCAAGAACTTAGAGGCTAAGTTGGCAAAGAGATCTGTGGTGAACATTAGCAAAAATGGATCCTGTGTCTGATCTGGCGGTGTTGCGTACTGACGCAAGCGACGTATTTTCTGCATCCCCTGCGTCCGGTGCGTCCTGACTTGCGTTGCAACGTTCCTTTCGTCCTGACACAACATCACATCCTCCCGACGTCTAGACTGCCCCAGACACTCGATCTTGTTGCTTCTTTCTCTCGATCCTGCAAGCTCCTCCTCGCATCTTCTCCACGTCCTGATGAATCCCGCCCCTCATACCCGCTATCACAACTTCAATTAATTCGCTGCTTTCTAAGACGTCGGCAGGCGTCTGGGGCGGCAGCACCTTTTTTTTTTTCACATCTCACGTTTCACATTTCACGTCTCACATCTCACGCCTCATTGGTCTGGTGAACTAATGATCTTGGTTTCAAGAAAGTCTCTTCAATATTTTCTAGTATATACAGTATCAAGGTGTAGGATTTTGACACATAGTGGAGGCTTGATTCTCTCATCCAAACTCTTTAATAAACCTCGTTAAATCTTCTCAGATCAAGGCGGCGGTTTATAAGCCAGGGCCGGTCCTCCTCCGGGATCAGGTGTGCCAACTTGAGAATTGTCTGTATATCAGCTATTGTAAACCCTTGTGTATCCTCCCTTATCTGCACTGTAACAAGGCCATGTAGATCCGATAGACGCCCCAAGTTGACTGGGGTCAGCATCTGAACACCGGGGACACGACGAACAGTATTATTGGATTTGTAGTCCTGGATTTCCAAGAGGGCAACTAGCTTTACCGGTAGACGACCTCGCAGCGCATCATACATTTCTTCCGGAGCCGCCTGTACCCGAACCCAATCATTGCGACTGCCCTGGTTTCAAAAGTGTAGGACGCTGGTGGATCGCACACGGTGGATCTCGTAAACATCGGCTTCTTGAAACGCAAGAACGGGTATTTCGAGTTGTGTCAGTAGCTCAACAGGGAGTAATCGAAGCATCGCATAGTCCTCAGGAAGGCGGTGCGCTGCGGTCAGGCTATGTCGACTATATTGCATCAATTCACGATATATAATCTTCAGTGAGACTCTTGAGATCCGGCTAAAATCCACGACATTGGACACATCCTCCCGACATCCCTCCAGGATCCTTCTCCAGATGACGGTCTGTGATACCCTGCTGGTTCTATCTAAATGCTGCAGCACGTCCACCGAGAGATCCGCTTCGCAAGCTTGCAGAGATTACAAGTTTAATAGTCTCATCCGGATTGCATGTTGACGACCCTAGCTGTGCACGATCTGGCGCATGACATCATTTTTATTCAATTGTCGCCATTGGTCCTTGATTTGCGTCTTGTGAGCTAGCTCTCTGATCTCCGTGGAATACATCGGAATATTGCCAAACTGGCGTATATGGTCACAAATGTGGCTTAGTAGATGCATCTTGATGAAGTTTAAATGTGTTTCGTAATAAATCATGTCTATACGCAGTTCATTCTCTTCATCACGATCGTCGTCACAGATCCGGCGCCGTTAGGATGGAGCTACTCGCTCCCGTATCAGGGCTCTCTCACATCGGATCTCCTTTCATTGCTGGTCAACTTTGGCCTCTGTGTGTTTTGTCACTTGAAACTCCAAGAAGATATCTTTCATCCTATGAAACTGGTCCAGATAATCTTCCATGTAGGCTATGGTGTCAGGGGTCTGGCTTCAGTATTGGGCCATCATATTGAAGTTGACGACTGCCCTGACGCATCCGAGAGCAGTATTGAAAGGAATTGCTTGTACGCCTCCTGGTTGGCGAAGAGCTACCGCGAGAACTCCCCAGATACAGGGCTCCAGATTCTTCATCTCTTTCACTAGCTACTGTGTAACCTCGCGGTAGGCCTTTTTGGGAACCAAGAATCCCAGTTATCGCGGTAATGCCTTCCAAATGTCGTCCAACGCCTGCCGTCGCCCATGTTTCTTCAGAAAGCCTTCAATCTAGTCTATCCTGTGTTTAAATAGCCCTAAATAAATGGTATGGAGCATGTCTCGTTTGTAAAGATCAGACGCAGGAACCCGGTCAAGTCTGTGAAATATATATTGGCTGATACCAAGATTGTCACACATGACGTGGTTGTCGTCGGACTCCAAGCCTGCGTTCTGAATTTCAGGTTTGTAGCATTCGTATCTGGCGTAATCTCTGGTTCGATAGTTTTTGGCATTGGTTCCTAATTAGTGGGTAGGCACCTCGTATTTAGGACAGGTGTCGGATTTTAACCCGTGTAGCGCTACATTTTCCATATAGTCGGCGATTTACGCAGAGAGGATTGGAAAGCAGAGGCGAACCTTGTTGTTGGTACAGTCAATGGGGAGGCCGGAATGTGCCACGCACAGTAGGGGCGCAAAGATGAGTTTGAATACATCTTGAACGGTGTCAGCGTTGATTTTCCTCTGGCATTGATCGGCTTTGGAGCACTTTGAGAGTTTGAGTGCAATAGGCAATAAGGCAAGAAGCAGAACAGCCATCGATCCTGGGCTGTTGCGCCGAGCTGATGGAAGATTTTAGATCATAAGATAGACAGGCCACACTTTCTTGTCACCCAAGAGGTTGGTGAGGTTCGTCTGATCCGAAATCCCAATTATTGGAACACCAGTGGCACCAGGTGGAAGTGTCTCCTATAATCACTCACCGAACATCCCCCCATAAGCGTATCGGTTGCTATAGCTGGATGTCCCACCACTGATCCGCCGTATACATTTCTGCATATATTCTGTGCCCGGTAGGGTCATATTCACGCCGTGGCGCGTAGACCAAGTCTTCTCGGTATGCGATCTGGCGAAGGAGATATCTACCACAACCCAGAACGTCGTGGTATAAAAATGGCAAAGTTCTCTGGCCATCCTCAACCTGTCCTTCGAACCACTATAGATATTGACTGTACGGATCCAGCAACCGGATGTGGTTTTCCAGCGTGTACATAGAGCTATACCTGACTGATTTAGCATTTCCTAGGCCACTCGAGATGTATTCGTTGATTCGTGATTTAGATACTTTTCCATCAATGAACCAGGATGCCAGTTTGAAACCTTGTGCACTATTAAATGGTGCCCATAGCTCGTCACACAGGTTGCTGTGTTCGTCCTCAAACCTGTGGATGTCTCCAAATACTTCTCCGGCGCCTTCATAACGAATCTGTTTTCCGGCAGAGGCTGACGTAGCGTTGTCAAGTACTTCAGTATCAGACTCGTATAAAATGTCTCGACAAAATTCGTCAGGCTCTAATCCAGCAGGGCCCGGATCAGATTCATAGTCGGAATCCTGGCGCTGGCTCATGTTGGAGTTGTACACTACGCCGGGTTCAATGTTGATATATTGTACAGTGGACGCGAGGACAATGTCCAGACCGGCATGGGCAGTTCGCACGTGCTTCTCATATGCACCAGACATGCCGTATTTTCGGCGGCAGAATGGACATTTGCTAGACATGGATGGACTTTGCTCAGTTGATCCCGTGGGCACCGTGCAGATTCGAGGGTACGGCTATGTCGAGTGTTGACCACAACGGGTGTGAATCGCATGTAGGGTGATCATGATCTAGTCATTGATAGAGTATAGCGTTGGCGTCACGTGGCATCAGCTATGGTTTCTTTAAACTGAGACAGCAAAGATTATTTTCCTGCCCGAATGTGTTTATCATGTTTCATTTATTCGAGTTGAATCTGACAATGGCAGAGTCCAGTCACAGAGTGTCAGATTTGCGTGTTCTTAACGAATCATGAAATGAATTCATGATTCTCTCAAAACGCCTAGAGGAAGGCAGAGTTTTATATATAAAGTGAATTGATCACGATACTAGAAGGGCTTCATACCAAGATCCATCTCACACTCAGAACCTCCACAACAGCTACCATTATCATATCACAAGTATCCTAAATACTGTCATCTATATACACCAAGAATCCAGCGATATGGTGCAGAATAACAACTTTGTAGTGTACGCTCTCATGCCAGTCGGAGGTGCACAGCAGGCAGCGCTCCGCCCACGTGTCAGACCGTTCACGTTGCGCGTTTTGCTTTCGTTGGGGACATTTCTCATTGACGCCCCGATGATTGAAATATGAACGATCATAAGTTGACCATGGGCGTCCCCCATCACCCCAAAAACAAGCCCCCCCCCGAATACATTTGTTGGCGGGATGCTGTGAAAGATCCGATGTGAGCCAGGGGCTATATATCAGATAATGCTCACTTCCCAGCCATAGAATTTCAGCAAATTGTCACAGGCATGAGGAGATTGAAACCTGCGTGCCATGAACTCCCCACTGCGTCAGCAGTCAATAACATGGCTAGTATGTAGGCGATTGATGAGGCAGTTCTTCAATTGATTAAAGACTGTGGGAAGAAGTTGAGCAAGACTATTAGGACCAATAATGACGTGCCTTCACCCAGCCCGGGCGTCCCCCCTGCACAAGTCATTGTGAACCCGGTATTACTACCTCTGAACGCACTACCTCCGTGCCAGTGGCGTATTGCAACAGCTGTGCTGAATGCTGGCCCACTTGTCCAAAATGCTCCGCAGGCTAATACTCCTGGGCCAGCCCAAAACGTACCTGCTCCCCTGGCGAATCCCTAAGGGCAGAACAATCCCCAACCCCCAGGCATGGCGAATCCCCAACCTCAGAACAATACTCCACCCTCAGGCCCGGCGAATCTCCAATCTCAGAACAATCCTCCACCCCCAGGCCCAGCAAATCACCAACCTTGGATTGTTCTGCGCTTGGGGAATTTTTACAAGCAGAATGATCCTCACCCTCCAGCGAATCTCCCACGCCAGAACAATCCTCCCGGTGTGGCGAATCTCCCACGCCAGAACAATCCTCCCGGTGTGGCGAATCTCCCAGGTCAGGAGAATCCTCTCGGCACGGGGAATCTCCCAGGTCAGGACAATCCTCTAGGCGCGGCAAATCTCCCAGGTCAGAACAATCCTCGGGGCATGGCGAATCTCCCATATCAGAACAATCCTCCCCACGCGGTGATTCTCTAAGGTCCGACCAATCCTCCCGGCCCGGTAAATATTCCTGCACAAAACCAAGCGGCTCACCCAATGGGCATTCTCGGTACGCCACTGGGGATGCAACATGCTCCAGCGAATCTCCAAGGTCCGATCAATCCTCCCCGCCCGGTAAATATTCGTGCGCAAGACGAATCGGCCCCCCCAATGGTCATTCTCGGTATGCCACTGGGGATGCAAAATGCTCCGAGGAATCTCGAAGGTCTGATCAATGCTCCTGGCCCGGGTAATATTCCTGCGCAAAACCAAGCAGCTCCTCCAGTTGGCATTCTCGGCACACCACTAGGGATGCAACATGCTCCTCCGGCGGATATGCAGGGAGCCGCGGCACAGATGGCACAGGATCCGGGGTTTGAATACCTTGGCATGGCACAACGGGTACCTCGCGCAGTATCTGATCTGTCCCAAATTAGTGAGTTTTTTCGCAACATTCCACATGTGTTTTTTCTTTACTTACTGACTTAGGACATATAGATTGGAGCGCTATGCTTCGACGTCCATGTGCTGTCCGTATTGTTTGGGTCTGTAATCCTGCAACTGGTGGCGCACAACGACCCAATTATCGGCTTCTCCAGTGGCGTCCCCAAAATATCCATGTGGTAGGTTTTGCTGAGTTAAATTCCTATGATATACGCGGACTGTCAGCAATTATAGTGAGAACTGTGCCACAAAATGCCGTTCGCTACATAATTGGAGTGACAGGTGATGGCCGACAACAGCTGGGTATGCATCCTGGCTTCCAGTTGTCCAATATAGATTACGTCTTCATCAGGAGTGATCAAGACATAAGAGCATGTCTGTTGTCAAATCCGGTTCTCGAGGATCCATTGGATCTCATGGTCTATTGTAATCGCCCAGCGAGTCGGGAGAGGGTGGCCACTCCGCCCTTGATGGGGCACAACTATCTTCCTGAAAATGCCATCGCCAATTGGGCTCGGCAGGCAGGGGCATGTACGCTCACGGTTCCCTGATGAGATACGTGTTGGGATAACTTGGGGTTCTTTCTTGTGTTACATGGTTGCTATGAGGGATTTCCTTTGTAAGGTTTACGACAAATTGTATTGTTTCCTTGGTTACGCGGATATGCGACTCATACTGAGGTATGAGTCGGACGGCAAAGGCTGTGCTAGGATTTGCTTCTATAAAAGGGGGGCTCCGCCCCCTGTTTTCTGCGGGACCACCAACTGTTTCATGAGCACCCCCACCGACATCCTGGCCGTCGAGGCCTGCCTCCCGCCTTTAGGGCTCCTCCTGAGGTACAAGCGCCGCTTGGCGCACCTAAGGATACTATGCTCCCCCCCGGAGATCAACCCCGCGACCGCAAGGCTCCCCCCCTCCGTACAGACTCCGTCCCTCCACCGCCACTCACCAGACCACAGGGTCCTGAGTGCGAAAAACGCGGGCAGTCGTCTACCCCTCCCCTGGGTCCAGCCAAGACCCCCCTCGACGAATAGGGCCCACCTCCCCCTCGATGCCCTCCCTCACTCCATGCTTTTCCTCCTGGGCCCCGATGGGCTCACCCCCTCCCGGTAACATCCCAACACTTACTCTGCGAGATCTACCCCGCGCCCCCGCCGGGCCGCTCCTACCTCCAGCTTAAGCTCAAGTGCAAGAACCTCCTCATGGAAGAATGGGACGATGACGCGCCAGAACCGTCCAGATACCCATACCGCCCCTCACTAAAGCCCCACCCGTTTATGGGCCTCGACAAGTTCTCAGCGGGCCGCCTACACCGGATGAGATCTGGGAAGAGCTACCTTCGCGCCCACCCCTCTTGGAATAGCGACTACCCGACCACCTGTCCCAGCTGCCGAAATGCCCCCGAGACATTTGAGCACGCCACCCTCCACTGTACAGCTAAAGAGCCTGCCAGGACCCGCCACCTTCAGGGGGTTCTGGACATCGGCCCTGACGCCCCCGTCTGGTCCTCTGCAGCCCTCCTGGGCTGCCTCGCCCGCTTCATCAAGTTTACGGCTACAACCTTCCCCCCGGGCATGTTTTCCCGCCCGTCTTCATCCGTTGGTTCCGTTTCTTCCCATTCATCTAATGTAGTTTCCTTTGGGTACTTTATGTCGTCTCGGGAAAGCTAGGTTTACATTTAAGTAGTTTTTGTTCACCGTGTCCGCTGGTTTAAGGAGGGTTTCCTTTAGTTTACTTGGTTTAATTTCGCGCCCGCATGTGGGCCTGGGACCGGTACGGACCCCGGTTGAAGAGGTTTTTGGTGCCTGATGTTTCTTTTGTTAGTACGTTTTGGATTTTGGGTTTTGTTTTCGCCATAGCTAGCGCTCCATGCGATTTCTTGTACCTTAACAACGAATATATGATATAAAAAAAAAAAGAAAATAAAAAAAAAGCCCCCTATTTTCTACATCTTTCTCGTCCACTCCACCTCCAGCGATTGAAATCTCAACACCATGGAAAATCATCGTGACAGTGTCCTCCGCCTCTGATCTACCTCGCCCGTGGCAACTGCTCCGGGGTTTATCACGCCTTCATCTCCCTGCTCTCTCTGGGGCCTTTGGCCTCCCCTCTCGAGGGTTATGGATTCCTTTCTGGTTCCGTTCGTCTTCGTTGAGCACACTCACGTTGATGTTCGTACCCTTTACCCCGCACTTCGCGACGCGCCTCGCTTAGCGATTTGCACGGTCAGCAACGCTCCTTCCTCCGTCAACCCACGGTCGCTAGTTTCCGGCTATCGGTGAAGTAGTTGCCCTGGTGGCCCTGCTCTCTGGTATTGCACTCTCTCCTGAGTTGCAGGATCGGTACGGTCGGCATGCGAAAAACTGTGACCCCGTCTCCGTCCTCTGTGTTCGTACTTCTCGGTTGTTTGGCGAGCCCTCCTCCTCCCGCTTCCCACGCGTTTGATCCGCTTGCACCGTACTGCTACACCCCTCCTTAGCTGGCACCTTACTGCATCCTGGGCTGGCACCCTACTGCCCCTCACGATAGCTGGCACCTTCACTGCTGAGTGGCTCTCCTCGCCGGGTGGCTCCCCTTGCCCTCCTCATCCACTCCTGCGATTTACTCTACGGTCGCAAACCTCGCATTAGGTTACGCTGTGTCATGGTATAGCACTACCTCCTTGGCCCATGCTAAATCCGAAGTGTCGCCGATTTTCCAGGCACTCCGCCCGTGACGAACGCCTGCCCCGCAGCCAATAGGTAGGGGTTATTGTTCAGGCATCCGGCAACAGTAGTTTTATCTCTCCTCTCCGTCGGCACTTGGTGCTGTAAGATTCCTTTCTTTTGTTTTGGTGGGCCCGCCGAAGGGTTTGTGTCTTTCCCTGGTTTCTTTTCTATACTTGTCTTTCCTTAGGTGTCTGGAGGAAGGTATTGCTCCGTCTTGCTTTCGTCTTAGGTGCTATGAGGGGGGAGGATGGGCTCTGGTTTAGAGGGGTTTGATTTTTCCCATGAGGGGGTGAAGCGGGTCGTTGGATTGTTTACAGGTTTTGTTTCGGTCATAGCTAGCGCTCCATACTGTTTCTTGTACCTTAATCAACGCATACATGATATTAAAAAGAAAAAGAAAAAAAAAAAAAAAAAAGAAGCCCCCTATTTTATTCACACACCGCGCCCACTACACCTCCAGTCATTGAAATCACAACTCCACGTCGTTCAGTGCATGATCCCCCCTCGCCCCCTATCTCCTCCTTCGAGTCAGGCCTCGCGTCCCTGATCCCCCATCTTCACGATGGAAGACCTTCCTCCCCTCCCCTCCTCGCATGCCCCCTCGCGTGCCCCCTTTAGGCAATCCTCATCCCCTGATCTCACTGAGTCCCACCTCTACATACACGACTTCGTTCGCGAGACCTGCCAAAGGCTCAACTTCTCCTCGATCTAGCTCCTGATTCTCGACGATCAACAGCTCGCTGAACTCTCAGACGGCGAGACTATCCTTGTCCCCCTCTCCTGCTCAGCCCTCAACGCCCTCGCGTCCATGACGCGTCAGCTGGACACCATAACAACCCAATTAGGCACCATTCAGTCTATCCTGGCGACTCTCACCACCACCGCAGCCCTGGACTGCAAACTTGCCCCCATCAACGCGTCCTTACGTGACCTGTCACTAAGGGTGTCAGCTGCCCCCCCTCCCCAAGTGCCAGCCCCCACTCGGCCACCGGTTCCCCCGTATGATGCAACCACACGCCCGGCTCCAGCCCCCCCTCGGCCTCTCTTTCCTCCGACCAGTGCTACCACACGCCCTCCACGCCTCCCCGCACAGCCCAGGGCGATCGCCCGCGCTCCCTCCTCCAACAAGGCTCCCTCTGCCTCTTTCGACCCTGACATTCCCCAGTATGACCCGGACATTCGAGCCTTTTACGGCGACCCCGTGCTTACGCGGACAACTTCCCGGACTCCTGGGAAGCAAACGCGTTCCGCGAAGGGAAGTACCCCGATCCCACCTCCTTCATCTCGGGCCACCTCGCCCCTAACTGCCCCAAACCCCAACCCTCGTATGCCCAGGCCAACTCCAAAGGTACCTCGAAGGGCAAGAAGAATAAGAGCTCCCTCACGGCTGCCAAAGTCGCGTCAGCCAACAGCCTCGCCCCTGAGACCCAGGCACCGAGGTCACTCCCTACGGCCGAAAGAAGGTTTTACGCCCCTCGTTCTTCCCCCTGTGAGCACCCACAAGCGCCCCTAATTGCTGCCACCTTCCCAGACATTGCTGCCCGCGTTCTAAGAGATGTGAACTGTATCCTCCCCCTCGCAGTCACCACCAAGGTCAATGACCGTGGATCTGTCACCCTTCTCGTCACTGACCCTGCCACCCCCGCCGCGGCCTTTGCGCCATATTTCGACGCTCTCTCCTGCCAGCTCAACAAGTCATTCCCCATGGGCGACTCTCCCTGGTTGCCCTTCCGTCTCGCCCCCAACGAAGCACAGCTCGCCATCCACTCCCTCCCGATCGCCTTTCTCCCAGAAGACCCGGAAGAGCTCTTCCCGTGTCTTGCGGAGGCAATCCTCAACTCCAAGAACATATGCATCCTCGCCACCAGATATCTCAACCCCAACGCACAATCCCGGGAGGGCAAGGCGGCCACCTCCGTCATCGTTTCCGTCCACCCAGGGGACGTACCGATGATGGGCTCCTCGATTCAACTCTTCTCCCGGTCGCGAACTGTTGAACGTGCATACTCTTCCAACCGATACACGCAGTGCAAGAACTGCTGGCGGTATGGCCATGTCGCCCCCAGGTGCCCGTCCGCCTCTCCCGTTTGCCCCATCTGCTCCCTCAACCACACCCGAGCTATGCATGGATGCCCCAATCCCACCTGCCGTGGAGGTGGCAACCTTAAGGCTGCTCCTGGCTGTTGTTCTTCCTCGCCACCGCGCTGTATCAATTGCGGAGGCGCCCACACTGCGACTCACAGGGATTGTGACTCACATCCGACTCCGCCCCCTCTCAGGCGTTCAACTGCTGCCGACAAGGTCGTTCACCCGCCACCCACTGGCGATGAAATGGACATGGCCACCGACGACTGAGACATCTCGCCCCCCCCTTCACCCACCCGCTCCCTCCAGTCGGCGTTCGAGATGGCTACTCCAAGGGCCAGAAGGACAACGATACTTCTGGCCTCTGTAAGGCCCGCACCAGGCTCTGGTCAGCTCCCTCCCGTGGAGCCCCAAAGCCCCTCCCCTATGAGCAGAACTCCTTCGGGCCTGGCCCGCTAATGCAGTATGTCCAATCCCCTTGGGGTGGTGAGCAGGTCTCGCCCCGCCGCCGAAGCCCTTCACACTCATTCAACACAACCCCCTCGGGAGCTGGGATGTGTTCCTTTCTCTGTTCGGGTCTTTTACACAGCTGGCCCACCCTCCTTCCATTGTAGCCCTGCAAGACCCTCCGGTCTACAGGGGCAAGCTCCCCTCGTTTAAGATGTTTACTGTTTTTTCCCCCCCTACAACCGGCGGCTGTAAGCCCCGGGTTGCCTTTTACATTTATAGTTCCTTTTTGTCAACTATTTCTCTTTTACCGCTGTTTTTTGGGAGGGAGGAGGTCATGGCACTTGACCGCTTCACCCCTGATGGCTTTTTTAACCCCTCCACCACTGGTTTCACGATAATCAACTCCTACACCACCAAAGATCGCTCCAACAACACTCGTTCTGTTCCACCGGACATTATTTTCCCCTCCAGTCCCCTTCCCACCCTCACCGTGGGTGACCTGAATATCCACCACCCCACGGCTGACCCCCTCAGAGTCTTCAAAGAAGACGAGATTGCCACCTCGGCCCCCTACTTCAACAGGGCGACAGACCTATGGTTCTCACTCCTTAATACCCCGGGTGTTTTCACTTGGTTCTCCATGTCACTGATTGGACGCCCCGGCGTCCTGGACCTAGCCTTTTCCTGTCCTCTCCTCTCACCATACTTTTCAGAATGGTCTGACCCTCTCCCCTCCACCGGCTCTGACCATATCCCGATCCTCCTCCACTTTGAGGCCCCTTTGTTCCGAGCTCCGCCCCCGACCCCTAATTAGGCCCTGACCGACTGGGCCACTATGGAAACTTCTCTGAAAGCCACGATTGTCTCGCCCTCCTCCCTGCTCCCCACCACGCGCTCCCTGGACATTTGGTTCTGCACCAACCTCGGCAGAGTTACTTCCCAATTTGCACTGCACACCCCGCTGAAGAGGGTGAGATATCGATCCAAACCGTGGTGGTCAGAGCTCTTGTCAATGCTCAGAAAGGCCTACAACTCCGCTCTCCGTTCTGCGAAACGAGACCGTTTCGATGCCACCCTCCTCACGTCCACAAGGGCGGCGAGATCTCCTAATTTCAAAGCCATCAAGTAGGCTAAAACGGACCATTGGTCCTCCTTCCTAGCCTCAGCGACCCCCCAGACTGTGTGGACGGCCAAGAGATTCGCCGTCGGTCGCCCTCCTCCCCGCTTCCCGGAGCTCCCGGGCGGCTCTACACCACCTGAGCTCAACAAGGCACTCCTTGACCATTTCTTCCCCGGTGAACCAGCCGGGTTTACTGATACCATCCTGCTCCCGTTCAGAGAATGCCTCCCCCTGGTAGCGGACGAGGTCATCAGGGCCCTAGCCCACACCTCCCCATCGTCGGCCCCAGGGCCTGACGCAATTCCCAATTCGATATGGAAAAGGGTGCACCGCGTGGCCCCTCATCTGATTCATGACCTTCTCGCCCCTTTGGTAATCTACGGATCCCACCCCCTCACCCTCAAGAGGGCCGACGGCATCGGACTCGACAAGCCAGGAAAGCCCTCATATGACTCCCCTTCATCTTTCCGCGTCATAGTCTTACTCCAGACCTTTTCAAAGATCCTCGAAAGGATAATGAACTCACGACTCTCCTGCGTGGCCCAGGCAACTGGCCTCCTCAACCCCCACCAATGCGGCTCGCTAGCTGGCCTTTCGGCCTCGGACGCAGTCACCACGCTCACCCATGAGGTGAAGACCCTCCAGATGGCTGGGAGGAAAGTCTCCACACTCTTTCTCGACATACAGGGGGGTTTCAACAATGTAAACCGCGCCATCCTCTGCGGCATGCTCAGAGCCAAAGGGGTCAATCCGTACCTTGTGTCTTGGACCAAGTCGTTCCTGTCTGGCAGGTCGTGCCGGCTCTTGTACCAGGGATCCCCCAAGGTGTTCACCCCCGTTGCGGTGGGCACGCCCCAGGGCTTCCCTGTCTCCCCGCTCTTGTTTGTTATTTACTTTTTCCGCCTTCACTGCGAAATCCCCCAGGGTCTCTCCCTCTCCTGTGTGGACGACTTCGGTCTGACCGTATCCTCTGCGTCGGATTGGAGCAACATTCAGATCCTGCGGAAGCGGTATGCCAAGCTGAAGGCCAGAGGGGCCAGGCTAGGCGTAGGCTTCTCGGTCACCAAGACGGAGCTCATCCACTGGCGTACGAACAGGGATAGAGACCCCATCTCGAATACTCCGATCCACCTGGATGGGTCGGTTTTCACGCCCAAGAATGAGGTCAGATGGCTAGGCTACTGGTTCACGCCCTTGATCTCCACTACCCGCCACTTCGTCAAAAGGCTAGCCAAAGCCCAGGCAGCCTTCGTGGCGGTCAAGCGACTCTCCCCTCCAGGGATCGGCCTCCCCCCTTTCCTCTGCCACAGGCTCCCCTCCTCCCTCCTCTTTTCCATCCTCAGCTATGGCCCGGAAGCCTTCTTGCCCACAGTCCACATGACCAGGAAGCTCTCCGCTGTAACGACACTACAGATAGGTAGCTACAGTGGACTAGGCTCAAGCCCGTATGGAATACCAAGTGGTAACCATATTGAGGATAGGCCAGTATACTTAGTATACTACCGGTAGACATGAGTTGGTACAAGTGTCTACAGAGTGACTTGGTGACATAGGGTTAGACAGGGTAACCTAGGTAGGCCAAAGTTACCCTACTAGGCAGGGTAACCTTCGGAGTGTATGTTCGCATAAAGCAAAGGGCTCATAGTAAACGTTGCACGGGTCTCCGTGGCAACATTATATGTGGTCGCGCGGACTCCCAAAGGAAATAAAGGCATGATAGGGTGCGGTTACCCTACCTTGGAAACATGATTACCCTACCTTGGGACCCCAGTTACCCTACTGAGGTACTCCAGTTACCCTACCTTCACCGACAAAGTCATCTGCGGACTTAGGGGGAAGTTATCCCACTATAGTGGGGCTCTTAGATGTTCATAGGGCCGCTTCGTATGGTACGAAACGGACTACTGACGGAGCAGGAGTGGTCCGAACCTCCTGTAACTTTCAGGGGATATTCCTAACACCCCCCTGCGGCCCCAGCGTTGGTACGGCGCGACAGCACGGTACGGCTGTGTAGTTGTGTGCTTCCTAGTAAAGTGAGATCCATAGGAACGCATCCACAACACCGTATGAGTTGTGGCCGTCCAACCGACCAGAAGCTGTTCGCAGGATTTATAAGGAGTGTGAGGGTGACCGCCTCCTGAGGCGCCACCTGGATAACACCTGGGAACCACCTACGGGCATACTTTGACCTCCGGGTAGTTGTATGGTTAACAGTAGAGGGCTTGGGGCTGACCGGGGAAGCTGCAAGGCTTCCAGGACAACCACCCC
>Ga0307517_10002469_pt1 | contig 29574 bp, 43 predicted proteins | sample 23_EM_MG_FD_194515 | JGI IMG/M metagenome (GOLD analysis project Ga0307517, IMG submission 194515) | Populus trichocarpa ectomycorrhiza microbial communities from riparian zone in the Pacific Northwest, United States - 23_EM | ecosystem: Host-associated > Plants > Roots > Unclassified | place... | reverse complement strand
AGGAAAGAAAACAGAAAACCGAATGCTTGTTCTCGCTCCTTTGAATGGGCGCCAATCCATGTGGGTAATTTGGAAAGACGCTAAAGTGGAAGAGCGGACAGAATTGTCTCAAGTGACTCCAGGCAAGGATATCGATGTATAAGATGCAAAAACAAAGAATACAGCTAGAAAAAAAAATTAGTTGATGAAAAAATTTCACGAGGGAGGAAAATCTCACAATGTCTACCTATCTGGAGGGAAATGATAATCAAAAAACACAAAGAAAGGGATTTCAAAAGCTTACAGAAGTCGTGAGTGTCGTCTGATCGTTTGACAGTTTGCTGTGAAACGGATCGAAGTTCAGAAACAAACGCTGTAAATAACGCAAACCCAACGGCTTACCTTCCATGCCTCCTCGAAATCGACAGGCAAAATGACGTAACGATTCTTGCGAACAGCTATGTCCATGTCAACAAAATGTAGCGGTCATAGAAATTATCGGTATACCTTGTAAACCTGCCGCTTGCACAATAGATGCAATCTCTGCCGACGACAGTCGATCTGGTCGTGAAACATCTAAACAAACAACATTTCAACAAACTGGAGATGGTTTCTTGTCGAAATTGACGCACAGTCCTCAAGGTCTACGTCAGGACCAAGATTCATTTTATTGGTACATGTCTGGAAAATGAGCCGCTTCTCTCTGCGCGTTGGAAGAGGGAATTCTATTTTACGATCAAGACGACCTGGTCGGAGGAGCGCAGGATCCAGTGTATCTGCACGATTTGTAGCCATGATAACCTGACAGAAAAATAAAGTGATCCATTCACAATGACAGAGGGGAGGTTTGTACCTTTACATTGCTTCCTTGGTCGAAACCATCCATTTGGTTGAGCAATTCGAGTAGGATACGTTGAACTTCTCGATCTGCACCAGTTTGAGCGTCGAAACGTTTAGTTGCTATCGCGTCAATCTCGTCGATAAAGATGATAGCAGGTGAATTTTCACGCGCCAGCCGAAAAACGTCGCGAACCATGCGAGGACCTTCGCCGAGATACTTCTGCACGAATTCACTGCCGACGACGCGAATGAAGGCGGCTGTCGTGTGGTGGGCTACGGCTTTCACTAGCATTGTCTTTCCAGTACCTGTTTTTGAGTCAGCGAGATAAATATTGCAGTTGAGGAAACAAACCTGGGGGTCCAAACAGGAGAACGCCTCGAGGAGGGTCGATCCCGATTTTCCTGTAGAGATCAAAGTGTGTAAGGGGTAGTTCTACCGCCTCCCGAATCTCCTGTTTTTGTGAATCCATTCCACCGACATCCTGGTAGGTTACATCTGGTTTCTCTTCTTTGCCAAGCATCGAAATCGAGGAATCAGCCTCGGGTGGTAGGATATCAACCAGAGCATTCGAGTGTCTGTGCAGAGCAACGGACGACGACGGTTTGAGCAACTCCCGGTCCAGGGTTGACAGAATCCTGACGACATAATTCGAGCCCGTTGTCGAACCAACAATGGCAGTGTGCTGATCAATTGGTTCGAGGAACTGTCCAATGACCAGTGGGACAGATTGGATGCGCTTTACTTCTTCTTGAGCACGAATCAATTCACGCTTTAGGTTTGCTTGCTCGTCTTTAATGTAGCTCTCTTGTATTTCGAGCAAATCCAAGTGGCGTGCCAGTTTCTTGTACTTCAGGTACAGGTCCTCCTCCTGCAATTCCTGGAGCTTTTCAACCGACTCAAATTGCTCCTATAAAAAAATTAGTATCGGTATATATTGTCATAGAATACTGACATTGCGAGGCGTTTCAATTCCAATTTCATCCATTGCAATGATGCTTGAGGAAGAGCTGACGCGGCTTGGACGCGTTACTTCCCAGAAAGGAAACCGTGGGAATAGTGGTAACAAGTGACCTTGACTGGGACTCTCATCTTGGTGTTCAATTGAATTTCTACACAATGGCGCATGTTGTTCTTCCTTTGGATCAGCCTTCGAATTATAAGGACTCTCAAGCACGTATTGATAGAATGAAGCAGAATGAAATGTTGTCCAAATCGACAACACTCTACGTGAGCTTGCACCTTTCGACAAGGCACTAACTATTTCTGATTCCTATTTCAGATTGGTAACCTGAGCTTTTATACAACAGAAGAACAGATATATGAAGTTTTTGCAAAATGCGCTAGTCCAGAAGAGGGGGGCGGCATTAAACGCATAATTATGGGATTGGACAGAAACACACGGTTTGTCTCCATAACCTTTGCCATCCGAGTTGGTGAACTTCACCTCTGTTTCGTAGGACGCCTTGTGGGTTTTGTTTCGTTGAATTCTATACGCACGCAGAAGCACTAGCTTGCATGCGCTATGTCAGTGGAACGAAGCTAGATGAACGGATAATCCGCTGTGACCTCGACCTAGGATACAAAGAAGGCCGACAATTTGGTCGTGGAAAGAGCGGTGGGCAGGTAAGAGACGAGCACAGACAGGACTACGATGCAGGACGGGGTGGGTGGGGGGCGCAGGCGCAGAGGTTGGAAATTGAGAGAAGACGTGAAGTTGAAGAGAGATATGAGGATGCACAAGACGGCCCTGGTGCTGTGGCTAGTGGGGGAGGCGATTGGAAGCAGCAGGACTACTCTGGTGGAGAAAGGACCTTGAAGAGAGGCCGGTCGCCGGACGAGGATGGCGACGGAAGAGAGGTAAGCAAACGTTGTAAGAATTCTAAACGCTAATTTGGCCTCCGCCTTTAGGGTCAGAGACAGAGAATGGATCACGATATCGAGTCAGAGCGAATGTAGCCGTTTATTAGTTTATTCTCTTATATATATCGTTTGCCCGAGCTCTAAACTGGTCGTTACTATGTAAATTGGCTAATAAATCACTTCAGCTCGTATTTTAGGTGCAGAATCCAGCTTATGGCAATCTGTCATATGAAATTTTCTAACAAGTCTATGTGCTTCCGACACTGAATTCAATTGAACAGCGAATCGGGCGTACAAGCTGAATTTCTTATCTGGTCTGTCCCAAGCAAAGTGAATAGAGAGACAGCTCAAAGACGAAAATATGAAGACTTACAATGGCACAAAGGTGATTTTCTTCACGTCAAAACCCTTTACCAGCTTATAAATATCCGAAATTGCCGTCCTCCCAGGAAAACCCGACATGGATACAGTTGTACCAGCGTCCAGTCCCGCAGACGGCCCATCTCCTAGCATAGCCATACCTCTCACTCTCGGGGACCATATATTATATATGGGTTCTCCATATAAGTAGGATCCAGACATTTGGAGGGACTCAAGACGATGAATTGCCGCCACCGTATAGTCCGGAAGAGACAAGGTGAGAAAACCTTTTCCTGTGGGTCGAAAGTGGGCATATAACAAACTAACTGGAAGAACCAAATTATTGACAATTAGATTCACAGCACAAACTGCAGATGTACCTGATTCGACCCCTTTAATGCCAGCTTGCATTATTGTCCGTCTGAGATCGCTAGAAGTAGAGGTCCGGGGCACATTCCGAACCAAGATGTGCCGCGCTACTTCTGAGGCTGCAAGAAATGAAACAGCTCAACGAAGAATGTACATGATATGAAAAAAACAAAAACTCACCTTCAAACACAGCCCTTTGCATTCGGCTCATGGCTGTTTGTGTCACCAGAAAATGCTTACATCATCAATGCATCAGCGGACGCAAAAGACCGAAGACTGCTCTGGACTGTCTATCTCTTATCGATTCATCCTGCATCATGTCCGACTTACAAGGCTATATGACAGAGGTCGGAGAATGTTGAATCCCATTCACTCTATTGGGAGACAAAGCATTTTGGTTGCATCTGTACCAAGCGCTCAGCTCTGGACTCCGACAAGGGCGGCTACACTGCTACATTCCTTTTCTTTGCGCCCTGGATCCTGCTGCTTCGAGCAGAAATAGATCTGTAGTGGACTGCATCCGAAACTGACAATTAACCTCAAGTTCCGTTGGCGCTCAACGTGTCTTCTTGGCGTCCTGAACCCAGCGACAAGACTCTGAATCCAGACCTATGGTATCGAATCAGAAATAACCGACATCTGACGAGTCTGACGATAGGGAGAGTTGTGATCCCGGCTGCCCGATTGAATACAAGTGAAATAGTCTGCCATGGCAAATCGGGATCGGACATACCGCAGCTGGCTGCAGTTAGTAGAACTGCAAGTGCCAATTCAGATGTAGACGAATAAAGACTCCAGCGGGAACCGGCGCTATATAGAGGGACGAAATAAATGGATGGATGAACCGGTACCGTTGCAGCACGCATCCTCTCTCCAACAACATCAAGTTGTCTGATACTCCCTCCAAATGCAGTTAGTAAGTGCAACAACCCCTCATGCCCAAAATTGAACCTAACTCCTCATGAATGATGTAGAATTGGTTGTACACAACGCTTCTTTCCATAATTTGGTTTGCGGCTCAAGCGAGCACGCAGTACACAAGGTAAATAATTCTGAATTTGTTCAAGTAAGCCTCGCATAACATTTTTTATCACAGTTCTTCGGTTTATACGCCTCCGCCTTATACATACGGTCCCCCAGACTACGGGTCACCGACCACAGTAACAGTGACTTCCGTCACCTCAACGACAGTGACGTCCCTCTCCACCACCACCACCACCGCTACCGAAACCATCGTAAGTTCTGTGATGTGTATGCACACTCCCATTATCTTAAATTTTAATCAATCATGCAGTATACGAAGTCACCTTATGGCTACGACAACACGTATATTCCCCCGGTGAAAAAGCATACGGCTCTGATTATTGGACTTGTTGTCGGCCTTTGTGGCTTGGCTATCATTCTCTTAGTCGCATTCTTGCTCTTCAAACGGAATAAGAAACCCAAGCAGGAATATGGCCCGAAGGATACCACATATGGGAAGGATGCTACACCTGTTGCAAGCTACTAGGCCGCATTTGCGAAGTTCACCATCGTCAGTGTAATCCAACCGTCATCTTGTAAATCAGTTCCTCGTGTTTCTTTTAATGGAGATCCGATCGTTGTTGTTAGCTCATGCGAGTCAATCAATCATGATGGATCATTATACGTGTACCTTGCCTCCGAAATATATTATATAAGGCGAATATGAAAACTATTACGTCTGCTCTCGAGGCCGATGATAACCTGCTGTAAGCTCCATCTCATCACGTTCTAGTAGCCTCAAAGTCGAGGCGTTGTGTCCTTCACTTGCAACCTGATATCATCCTGAGTCAGACGTTCAATTCGAAAAGTAGAAAGAAAATCAGAGAGGGGCATACCGTATGGGTCGGAAGGTTTTCTTGGTCAGTTTCGCGTTGAGTTCGCGGTGAATAAGGGAGATTTGATTTACGTGACCCCAAGGCCGGGTAATATAGGCGGTACACGAAGTACGAAAAGACGGTGCCCACAATGGACCCAACTACGACATCTTGCCAGTGATCTGCAGGAATGCGAAAGATGAGTATATGCATATAAATTATATGAACGGAAATTGTAGCGCACGGCGGTAATCCATGGTGCGGGAGATAGCAACAAGAAGAGCTCCCACAAAAGGAGTAAGTGAAAGCCAAGCTTTAGCCTGGGGCGTGGATCATAAGTAATCGATAATTCAACTTTAAAATGGAGATTTACAGTGTGACCGCGCATGTCGAATAAATGCACCTTGCCAGCCAGATAGTAGGATAAGAATCCAAGCCCAGCAAAAGACACTGCCAGTGAATTAATGTGTAATAAAATGGGGGAGAAAGGTTTCTGCGTACAGCTTGAATGTCCGGAGAAGAAGCTGCGGAAGCCATCCTTGAGAATCGCCAGATTCGTTTGGGTGCAAACGTAAGAGGTTGTCAGACCAAAGACGGGATCGGAAAGGCCAGGTGCGGGTAGACATCGACTAATGAGATCTGTACAGCAATGTTAGAGCGAGGCCCAGGGGAGCGAGCATACTCATTACCTGGTCGAGGACGACCCACTGTAATTTTGACGACCTGAGTAACTGCACCGGTTGTTACAAGGGTAAAGGCCACTGCGCATTTATTAATACAAGGATGTGAGGAACGGCAAGAGGACGTACAGCCAAGCCAGCCTATCATGTGGTGTGAGCATCGCAAACAAAATACAAGCGGCAAACGTACTAGTGTGCAAGTCCCACCACGAGCGGATGGTCAACAAATTGCAGATTGGCATAAGGACGGCTGGGACGACGCCGGCGATTATATATAAAGCGAAATCCTGAAATGTGTTTGTGAGTAGATGACAGAAAGAAATGGATTAGAAACGCACTGGTACTCGCTCATGAACTGCAAAGCTAGGTTCAAACTGTCACAAACTACATAGACTGTTTCAAAAGAGCACACTAACGGAAAACGGATGCTGACAGGATATGATTATTTAATATATGGGCAAGACAACAAATTACAGTACTCACGTAATATCTGTTAAGGAAAAATCCCGTCGGAAGCCATCTACTCTATCCAACATAAAGGCGGCCACTCTGGAGAAAATGATATTTGAGACTGAACAACTGGTGAAATTGACAAGGCGGAATGTACCCAAGGGCAATTGTGAATATCCTGCACAGTATTCATTCAGCGCGGAACGAAGATACGGTCGTAGAGGGACATACCAGTCAGGGAGATACGAAAAAAACACTCGAAATCGTGTCATTAACTGGGGCATGTTGAGAATGGGAACGCTGTATACATCAGCGGAACATACTGTAATTATAAGTTTTCCGATATCAAATAAAACCAAACATTGGTCTCGATAACGCACTGCTTAATTTAAATTACTCAGCCTCCTGTACGCAGCTTACAGGTACGCTCGTGGCAGGTGTGTCGTCTCGGGGTAATAAGATCCTCAAGTGTGGCAATGCAGGAGGTGCATTCATGTTGTTTCAGTCGTTATACTACGAGTATCCGGCTATAGTCTTTCCGTTCAGCTGCGCCTAGTTCTCGAATCCTGATGAGAAACGGTCGTACCCCCATTTTATCTTTTTGATTGTATCCGATTGACAGACAATATCATTCTCAGAATCTCACGTCTTTCGCTGGTGACTGGCTATCTTTGTCCCAATCCATCTTACCGGAGGCTGCGATCTATTACAGCCTGGATGAAACCAGCTATATATAGGTAACCCAATTTTATCTCTCATCATGACAGAAATAGCCCCATGGTCTATCCAAGATAGCGCTCAGCTCAGAAAACCACTCATGACTAAATGATATCTCCTGTCGCAGATGGTCGTTGCTAGTCTGGCCCACAGAGCTACTTGATGGTTTTCCGTCCAAGGCGCATTCCCTTCTCGGTGGGGAATCCACGAAAAGGTAAAGAAAAACATTACACGGAGAGGACGCCGTGTCGAAAGCAACCTCACAAAGCCGAGGTTCCACTTCAAGAATCCGGACAGGACGTACCGTATTAGCAAATCAATATCATATAACACGAGGACCCCTCTCTATCCTACCATATGTCTCATCCGTTTGCGGACTGAAATTGGTACTAAATACCTCGAATCTCTCAACAACCCCCCTCGAAATCAACGCCAGGCCTCCTCCCTCTTTGTCTACGAGGGTCCCCGCACCCGCCGCCTGCTGTTTTGAAACAAAAGACGAGGGGTCCCCTCGTCCTGTGGCCGCCACCTGCCGTTTCTGAGAGACGAGGGATCCATGCTGTCTCCCCTGCACTTGCCGCCCCACCATTTGGAAAGGACGAGGCCCCTTTCCGTCGTGCACCCATCACTAGCTGCTTCGAAGGGACGAGAGTTATCCTACTCCTCTCATTTTTTGTCACCTTTCACCTGTCGTCTCGAAGAAACGAGGGGTTTTTCCCTTTTTGACGCTGTCCGCCTAAAGTACTCGAGATTCTTCGCGACAACAGATTGGGCCTTAGGGCCTATTTCATGCCCGAGTCTGCGATTCTCCCTGCAACCGAGTGAATCGAAAGTTGTCGAATTCAGGATGGACTCAAAAAATGCGAGCGGCGTGAGTGCAAAAGGTGCGCCTTCCAATTATTTTTTTATTTCTTATCTCTCGGGTGGTGTGTTGCTGTGACCTACCCTCAACTCAATTCCCGTCGAAATCGAGGAGAACACCCTGCTCCTCTGTTACCTCACATTTAGACGTGATGGAGGGTGGATGACCAACACAGGGAGGACCCGTTTCCAACGAAGGAGGGACGACCTCCAACTTATCGATCACCAGGAAGAGGGGTGATCCCTCCTTCGACCCATCCTCCACCTCGATTTCTGCACCAGGAGGACAGGCGATGCCTCCCGTGACCCGTCCTGCAGCCATTTTGAAGAGACCAGGGGTTGTCACCCTCACCCCACCTGCTGCCTCCCGTTTTTGAGACAAGGTCCTCCCCTGTTTCGTCACCTACCACTTGCCACTCTGAAGAGACAAGGGGTCCTCCCCTTCTCGTCACCGCCTTCTGTTTTGAAGAGACGAGTTCCCTCGCTCGATTTTTTGGCGTGGCATGGCGTGCTTTATGCCGTGACGAGGATGGGGTTGGAGATGGTAGGAGGTGGTGATGTTGGTGAAGACGCTGCTTGGTTGGAGAAAAAGAACGTACCAAGTCTGCCAATAATACTTTAGTTTTGTCAGATGCCGCATTGCTCAAGTTTTAATACGTTGTTTAATCGCTTCACTCCTGAATTCACCTGAATTCTACCGATGTTTCTTCTCGGCCCACTACCTTGCACTTGTTAACAACTAGCAGCTGCCACTAACCACATATGGGCCCATGTAAAATCAGTATGAAATCTGAAAGTCGGTTTCTCATATATTTGTTATGCACGTAAGTTGATTGATTAGAAAAACGCAAGCTACTTACAGTAGTCAGATTAGATTTGCTGTACGAGGCAATTGCCGGTCATGCCATGATTCAATCACAGCACAGTCTGACCTGAAACCATGGCAGACGCATCGGATACTCCAAATGTGCACTGGGTCCCTGGTTAGTCGGCTATCTTTTTCGGTATTCCATCGCTGACGGAGACAGAGTACGATATTTTATTGCAGAATATCGCGTCGACGGACCATGTAGAGTGCGATCCTTGCTGCTTCTCTTAGGATCCAGCTAAACAGAAACACTTTGTTTTATTTCCAGTTCAGATTGGGACAAACTACGCGACCTGATCAAGTGCAAAATACAACAGGTGTGATAAAACTTTATTTCTCTTTGTGTTCTAACGCTTGCTTTGCATCTAGAATATTTCATTGTTTTTAACCACAACGCAGCAGCCCCCGACTCCTGTACCATATCCACCGATCCAGTCCGAGGATGGCGGTCTCAAACTACCTCCTTTTCCGCCACGCACTCAGATGCATATTGCCCAGCCACCAGTATGCTACATGGATGAAGAACAGGCGAACATAATGAAAGGGAACATCTTTCAACTCATAGATCAATTCGACGGGTGTGTTGATTTGAAAATTGACTCAAATGATTACCTGAATACCCATCTTTTATTCAGGAGTCCCCCTTTCACCATTCAAAGACTATGTGAACTCTGCGTTGAACCCAAAAAGCAATACAACTCCATCGGAAAATACCTTCGCGCAGTCGAAAAATCTGTGCTCGTCACATCTACCATGGAAAGTTTCCCCCCTCTCACCCACGCCGAAAAATTCTCAGCAGGGCGCAGCGCGATAACTCTCGGTTCAACCCTCCAATCTGCACCCAGTACACCATTATTCTCTCCGATCCCGTTCCTGCATGATGATGCACGTCGATCTAAATCATGTAGCCCGCCCCCGACTTCATTAACACTGGACTCTGGTGCGCCGGACGATTTCAAAGCTCTTGGATTGGTCGACGAACTTGATGATCCTCGTCCTGGTCATATGAGTGACCACCCAATACCATTGACTGCTGTTACGACACTGCCAGCTTATGAGCCCAAGCCTTTCCTAGGTAGTCTGGAACAGAGATTCGTCAAAGCAGAGCCAGACGACTCTTTGCCGATGGTAAATTTAGGTATTCAAAGGGATGGAGACTCAATGGAACTCGACGAAGATAAGGAAAATACGAAGAATTGATGATAGAGATAATTGATTTCATGCATGATCTCGTTTGATTTTAGCCAGCAACGCGTTCATACGAAGCTTCATATTTGGTTGACCTTTTCCTATCTCTCCCTTCCGCCCTGCAGATGCTGTACGTTTTTTCAAGGGATCTGATTTGAAAGTATGAAGGGTCGATTTTGAATACGCTTCTCTCATCAGCTCCCGTACATCGCCGAATTCATGTTTCCCTGAGTTGGGTTCTTCACTCTGCCGAGTTGTTTTTGTCCCTTGAGGAGGCAGCTCTTCCCGTGCTGGCCCGCGAGAGCTTGTAGATGGGTTGTCCGTATCGTCCCTTTCCTCAGACCCGTATTGTGGAATCTCCAGTTTTGCCTTTTCCATCAAGCCTTCCTTTTTCTTCTGGGCTTTCCACTTGCTAGTGATTTTTGCTTTTTCGACCCAGGCCTTTTTGAATTTCCTTGCTATAAAAAACGATGCGTGAGCATTTGTACTTGCGAGTAAAGCAAAACCAAAAATACCTCTACTTGGATGAACATGAGGAAAGGATGGCGGTTTCTTACGCTTCGTAGCCATGGGAGAGGACATGATGATTGCTTTACGTAATATATTCCGACGCCGATATAAAGTCTGCACAAATTTTCTTTCCTCATCGACACCCACACAGACCCCCGCTTTTAATCTCCTCCAGTCATCGCATGAGCACAGTGAATCTTAAATCTTCCGGTGAGTCTGGGGCGGATGTCGCAGCTCGTTATCGATCTTATCATGATTTCTTCTTCATAGCTCCCTTTGTCGGTGAAAGGGCACCCAAAAAGAATAAAAAAGCAGCCTCCCATCCTCGAGCCCCAGGCGGTTCTAAAGTCCCGAAGACTGGTGTTGCCTCCGCCTTAGATGCTGGAGCCACGGAGGATCCTTTTCAAAATGAGGATCAAGATGACCCCTCCTTAGACGCTAAAGCCCCACTAGAGGAGGATGACGACCTTGGATCCTTGGATCCTTTTAAATTTGAGGATCAGCTCGCAGAGATGGATGCTGGCCCCTCCTTAGATGCTGAAGCCCCACTAGGGGAGGATGTCGACCTTGGTTCCTTGATTCCTTTTCAATATGAAGATCCGCTCGCAGAGACCGCGGATGTTGGTTCTACCTTGGATCACATCCACATTCGTATCCAACAGCGTAACGGCCGTAAGACCTTGACTACCTTGCAAGGCTTACCTAAAGATGGTATGTTCTTTTGTCCTTTATCGCCTTTGGCCTTTTGGTTTCAAATAATAACGATCTGATCCATAGTTAAGGTGAAGAAGCTCTTGAAAGCTTTCAAGAAGGTTCGTTATCTGGTTGTTACGTTCATCCCGCCCAATTATCTCCCTTGAGTGCCATACATGATCTCATACAAGTCTATCAGGAATTCGCCTGCAACGGCACCACCGCCGGTGATGAGATGACAGGCACGATTATCCAACTTCAAGGAGATCAGCGCACCAAGATCCTTAACTTCCTCATCGACCAAGGAGTACCTAAAGATACGATCAAAAAACATGGTTTCTAAGCATATTGCCTTGGTCTCCAAAGGCTAAAGCCCAGCCAACATTTGAATGAAGATGAAACGATTATGACGCCTGCTACGGTTTCTCTAATTTGTGGATTTGTATTTTCCTTCAAGTTGTGCGCTTGTTCGATCTCTGAGTTGTATTATTCTCGTATCATCAATTCAATTCCTGTTTCAGCTAGAATGCCGTTCAATATCGTAAAGTTGACAGTCACTCAACTGTGAATCGCAGAACATTTAAAGCCAAAATTCTACCATCTACTTGATTTTGTCAAGTGGCCTGCGGGTGATGTGAGTAACGGGAATAAAAGAACGTTCGGAATTCAAACCTGTTGAATCCTCCACGCCTGTTCATGTACTGTCGCCATGTCCGAATTTTCTTAACATCGGTCGCGCCTTCTTGATTGCCTTCCACATGTTTACCCTAACGGGCTGGTCAACTAAAGCGAAAGGAAACGACAAATAAAATACCTTTGTGGAACCGAATCCGCCGAGTCCCATGGCTGCCATCATGTCAGTATCATCATCCACAGCTTCTCCATCCTCGTGGATATGTTCAGGAGTTTTTGGATCAATACTGGGACGAGCAGAAGGTGTTGAACTACCTTTTGGAGGGTCTATACCAGATATGAATTAGTTGTGTCAGGGAATTCAAGGAAAGATTGAGAGTGAACCTTGGTGAGAAGATGACTCCGTTCTCGACGCAGCCCGGTCTTTCATTTCAACATCTCGAGGGTGTTTTTCGTCTCTATTGGACGTCGATTTATCGTCTTTCCGCGTCGAATCCCTTCTGTCGTCTCTCTCTCGTCTTCCGTCGTCCCGTCTGTCACGGTCGCCGTCTCTGCGGTCACCGTCCCGTCGGTAATCATGATCCCTGTCGCGGCGGTCTTGGAAAGTCAGAAATTAACATGAACAGGTCGAAAGCAGATCTCACCTCTCCTATTGTCTCGATCCCTATCACCCCTGCGGGGACTGCGTGAGCGACTTGAGCGCTTCTTTTCATCGCGGTGCCCTCTGGCTCCTCCTCGGCTGCTTTCGTATCGTTCTCTATTCCGGTCTCTGTCTCTGTCTCTATCATCCCTTTCCCAACTTCTGTCGCGTCGCCTGTGACCCCCGCGTGAAGACGACATGACGAGAGAGAAGAGTCGCTTGTGATCTTGTCACGTCACAGCTCAACACGTCCAAACTCTTATCTTACGGCGAGTTTCTATTAAAAAGCCGATCCAGCGTGATTACATAATGACTCTACCATGGCATCCTCCTCCAAGTGCTTAACCCCACGTTTCTATGACTATCTTAATGGTCTCCAAAAAGAATTTGAGCTACGGTCAAATGCCACCTCAACGAGTCCTCAACGTTTCAATATTTTCGTAGGAAATCTCAAAGGCGAATTTGAACTCATGGCCCTGGACCTTGAATCTGTGCGGGAAGAAAGGGATGTATATAAGGAGAAGGGTATGTATGTCTTTTGCTGTCGTGGAATACTTTATTCAGCTTTAATCATGAAAGTCGAGGCGCAAGCAAAAGTACTCCAGAATGTTTGCCGCAACCTCGTTTGTGAGCAATGCGGCAAAACTACGAGTGCCCCTCAAGTCATTAGCCCCTCTCAGTTGAAAACTAAGAGGGCTGCCTCTTCTTCGTCTTCCAGAAGACATCTCCCTCGATCTAAAGTGTCGTTCCGTCCCACCAAACGATCACTCGACGCAAGATTCTGGTTCGAAAGCTCCAATCCCTCAACACCAGAGAGAAACAATCCAACCCTCATGCCACATCCCAATCCCCAGATATTGATTCTCCTTTACTTCGTGCGCCCGCTTCGACTGTCCATCCTGATCCAAGCCCAAAAAAACCAGACTCATTGATCAAATTCAACAAGAGAGTTAAAAAAGAGCTTGGTGTGGAGATGGCACATACCTTATGTCATGAAGAATGGATAACATGTATAAAGTTCAGCCAAGATGGGGAATACCTGGCTGTTGGGTGTGAGGATGGGACGGCATACATTTATGATGTACAGACAGGAACTTTAACCTGGTACGTTTTTCAGGATGTTACTTCTGGAATCGTAGTTGATTTGCTGTACGCAGCGTCCTCAGAAATCTGCTCGCAGAACAAGACTATCTGGGAGCTGTATGACGGAAAGTACCTCGCCACTGGTTCATTGGATAGAAATGTCTATGCAAGCATCTTCTCATGTAAGCCCCATCCTCATCTGTTGATCTTGTGCTCCAGGTCTGGGAAATAAAGACGAAATATGTCCGCAATGCTTTCAAAGGGCACACTCGTTGGATCCTCTCCGTCAACTTCTCGCCCAATGGCCGACAGCTCGTCTCTGCCTCGGGTGACAACACTGCCCGGATCTGGAACATGCGTGGCGGGGCTACAACGATTTTGGCCGAGGAAAATCCTACGGTCGACGATAACCTCTCTTGTTATTCTGCTATTTTCAGACCTGATGGGAGATACATTGCATCCTCCTATGGTAATGGAATGGTGAGGATATGGGGTGTAAGTACGGGCACTTTGTTCAGAAGGGTGAAGGCGCATACAGACTGGGTGTGTGCTATCGCGTTTATGCCAGATGGAAAGGGATTGTTGAGTGGGAGTAGCGATACGACCCTGAGGTATTGGGATCTTAGCTCTTTTTCCACCACCGGCAAATTCTGCGCAAGGCCGAGATATTCACACACTGGAGTGGAGGAACAGACCCAACCAGAACGGGAATTCTCAGGGCACACGGTTCTTGTTCCATTTCCTTCCTTTTGCTTTGCGTCTAACTTTTACACCCTTCATTCTATAGAGTAATGTCTATTCTATTGCCATCTCGCCTGACGGCAGATGGGTCGCTTCAGGCTCAGAAGATAATAGTGTCCGTATCTGGGACAGTCACAGTGGCGATACGCAATGTACCCTCAAAGATGACGACTCAGTGTGGACACTCGATCTTAGTCCGGCAGGTGGTTATTTAGCTTTTGGGGGTCCTAGTCGTACGGTGAATATTTGGAGATACTCGTCGCGATAATCGGTCGATCGCGTTCGGAAGCAGCAAAGTACATGGAGGTCAATAAGGCTCGACTCTTCCTCTTCTATCACTTATTCTCTTCCTCTTCCACCCTCATGTCTTTACAAGCGAATGCCCGGGACCCCCCAGGGGTACCTGACCTTGCTTCGTTGTCGTTTCCTCTTCTCGTTGTTCTTCGATCGGTTATTTAAACATTAAGCTGTAGGTTCCACATGTCACTTGCCAGGGAAGTGGATGAAAATATTGATTATTTAAAACACGTAAAGTGTCGGTGATAAAATTTACTCGAGCAACATTAAATAAGCCCGTCGAGGAACACAACGAAAAGAGCGTCGTGACTTCATGTAAAAAGAATAATGTGCTGCTCGTGGAGGTAACCAGCGAAAATCAATGAGAAAACGATGGGACCAGATCCTATGACCTGAAAACTCGTGGTCAGAGAAATATCGTCTCGGTGGTAAATGCGTATACGTACAAAATTACAATGGCATTCGATGCCGTTTCCATGTAGGAATACAATGAAGTGAGGAGTTTGATGCATGCAGGGAGAAAGCCAACAATAGATGAGGTCGTATATCATCATCTAGACGGGTTTTGTTGCAATTCTTCGCATGACGTGGCCCAGTCGTCGGGGACGATATAGTCTGAGTAGCCAGTCCCGGGGGTGAGTGGCGTGGGGGGTGGGGGTGCCTCCCACTTCAGGTACTGCCGCAAGGGTAATCGGGGGATCGTCAACACGCGGAGAGTCTGAGGGAGTCGGCTTCTTCTTGCAAGATTTCAACTTGGCAGGATGCGATGACTGGGGTGTATCAGTTGGAAAAGGTGCAGTTCTGGCGGGTGAGGAAGAGCTTGAAGGTTGTTGAAGGAGAACCTGGAACTTTGCGTCGAAAACATTGGATACTGACCAGCTCGTTAGCTTTAGGAACGCCATTCCCGTTGCCTCCGATCCTAAGCTGGGCACAACCAAGATAAACTCTGGACCACAGGGCTTGTGGCGAGATGTAGAGCGATGATTTCATGACGGATGAGATAGTTCCCGTTAGATAGATTCTGGGTGACCAGAACGGAGGCAACGCCTCCTTTCGTAAGGTCATTCTGTACCCACTTCGGGTTATCAAGCTTTCTTGCCGACTTGGTTGATTTTGAACATTTAACTTGTCACAAGTAACGGGTCATGATCAACGGACCGGTCACAGGTCTAAAGATCTTCACTCACTGACATGCTCCAGACATCGCCTACGCCTGTCGATTTATCGAGGCCAAACGCCAATCACTCTGCGTTTCTTGTTCCCACTGCATTGCTGGTGCCATGATTCTTAACTTTTAAGCTCACTCGCTCTAGCGTCGCGAACCGCGGAACAATAAATTTCGCAATGAATGTGGGAACCGAGATTAATAACTCTAAGTGCACCCACCTTCCACAATGACCAAAGTCAAATTTCTCGTGTCCCTTGCACTCATCCTGAATCCAGTATTTGCCCTCGCAATTAACATCACTTGCATCAGTACCTTCACCTCCCTCGAGACATTCGTCGATTGTCTTGACAAACACACCGTCACTGAAGGATTCTACACCTTAGAAACATACACCACTGCCCAGCCTTCTGGTCCCGCCGAGATCGCTGCTTGGACCAATGCTGTCAATAGCGTGCTCACCATTGGCTGTCCTGGAACCGCCGTGACAGTTGTGCCAGGACTCAACGGCGACTATGTCATCGCGCGCGTCACCGACTCTATACGCTTTGGAAAGACTTGGTGTATCCTTGTCGAGACCCGTACCTTTAACGACACGACTCTGGCGTACAAACGTGGATGGGGTTTCGTGATCACTCCTTACGAAACTGTCACTCCTGCGACTCGACGCCTGCATTTCTCTGCCCCTCATCCCAGGACAGACGGAAACACTCCTCGCCAGGCGACAGCGCTGTTCGAGAGAACGGAGGCCAAGAGTTTGGTGGTCACTGGTAGGCACAGGATGGCATACGCCACAGCTACCCACTGCTCCGAGGCAATTCCCCCCGGCACTTATTACATGACAGACAGCTCGCATGGTAATGTAAGTGCCATTTAGGTCAAACGAAATATTTGATACTTAACAGTTTTCAAGAATGAGCCATTCTATCACGCGGTTTCTCAAGTTGCTGCCTGGCAGGACGCACATGGTGGTTGTCCGTGGGCATTTTGCGCCTACGTCCAGATGCATGGAAAAAGCGGTGATCCCGCCAAACCCAGTTGCCCAGAATACGACGTTTTCATGTCTAGTGGTCTCGGTATGTTGTCATCTAAAGCCAGGATGGTTTTCAAAACAAATATATACCTTAATAGGTAATTCCGTTACTTCCGAGGCATGCTATTCAAACGCCCTACTCCCAATCACACGCCTGAAGAATGCTCTCATCACCACTTTTTCTGAATATGACATTGGCACGCCAACTGAAAATGGCACATGCCATCTAACAGCCACACGCAACGTCTTTGGGCGGCTCGTCAGTGGGATTGACGCTTCTGACGTTTGCGTGAACTCGGGCACAGTCAGGAGGGTCATACCATGCACTTGTTTGCAGTCGAGAGGGTGTATGGGTAAATTTGTGCACGTCGAGCAGGATCCAGACCTACTGCTTCCGACCAATTATGGTAGGTGGGCAGACGCGTTCAACGCGGTTTTCCCGTCATCACCGTTGAGAATGGCAGAGGAGGTGGAGGCAAACGTTTTCAGAGTACAATCGTATGTGTTGGCAATTCCAAATGTATGATGTATTGGGAAAATAGGTAGTGTTTTGCTCGTCAGAGTTATTATCTGGCCTGAAGAACAAAGTGTACTCACATTCGTCAGTATCGCCAGGTACAGGTCAATACCAATATCCAAAGAAAATGGTTTTCGACTGGTGGGACGCTTGGTCGAAAGACTTAGGAAGGGTCCCATGTTGATCTCCTCTTCGGAGATTTGATCTTGTCAGCAGGGCATCCGAGGATAATCGCACCCCTCCGCTCTGACCTCGATTCTCACTTGGAGTGATCATACGAAGTATCAGTGGATTCTTGTCCGATATGGGGGCCAATCGGCAAACACAACACAGCAAGCACACACCTCACAACGATAGCATATCAGGGTCTAAGCATCGCCCGAGTTTGGAATGATATGCGCTAGAGCGGGATAAATCCCAGGATCAAAGGATCGCGAGACTCAGATTCAGATTGTGCCATCACTGTCTGTATGCTGAAGCGATAGTGATGGTGTGGTTTCCAAGATAAATACCAGTGCCTTTTGCTTCCGTTTCCCAAATCCCCACTTCAAAGTACTTCGACATGATTGGCAGCAAGTTCCACCTGGAGGGAAAACTTCCTTTAAGGACTGTGTCACTGGGACAAAAAGACCACCAACTCACAGAAATATATTAACGTTCAGGATTAGTGAGAAAGAGCACTGCGAGGTTGTCCAAAGTAAAAAATAAGTAGATCAAGCTTGTTGCCCAGCAATAACTATACTTTGTTGCAAGTCAAAGCGCGTTTATGGTAGAGATGACGACTCTTATACAGTGTTAGCCCGGATGGCAACATGCAACACCTACATCGAGTCATCCGATCTGGCAAGCGACCGTCGAAACGCGACCACTTCGTTCTCTGGAAACAGTCAATCAGCCTGGAAACTGGTGTACAAAGGTAAGTAATGGTTGAAACGTTGATGGATTGAAGGAACCAAACAACGAAAAGAGAATCGTCGCTGTCGTACGTCGAGCTACTGGTTCGGGCAAGGGACTCTCAAGATGCACAATCGGAAGATGGCCGCGTTCCCAACGACCGCCTACTATTCTTCCAACTTGAACGTCTACGCTTCTTTCTAAGATTATTCCAGCAAGCTTATCTATCTTAAGTATATAGAGAGAGAAGATGTTCCGGGAGGTGGTGCGCGTGGAGACATACAAGTCAGAGAGCCTGTCAGACAGAAATAAGCGAATGCAATTGAGGCCGCTAAGAGAGCACGAATCGCAATTCTTCGATGTGGCAAGATCCGGCATTGTACATAAATAAATTCATACTATCACATATGGACTTATGTTTGAAATTTTGAGTAATCGGATGTGTTGGAATCGACAAAATACAAAAACATTTAATCATATTGAGATGAGTGTGGAGCGTTTGATTACATACCGCATGGAGGTGTTGATTCTTTGATAGCTATAAAACATGCGACATTGCATGGATTCTGGGTTGCAAGAGCCGACGTAGTTCTGCTTATCTCATTGGATTTATATGGGCCATTCAGTAAATGTTTTAAACCCACATCGTCCTGACGTAGTCAAGTCGGGAGCTGCGCGTGGCAGCTGGGCAACTTTCAATAGTTAACAAAATTGCCAACTGTCAAAGCCAGGATAAGGGCGACCAATAACCTCCAATGGCTTGATGAAGGGTGTGTGGTTTATGGTCCGACCGAGCTGAGCTCCTAGCTGACTGGTGGTCAGATGTCGGCCGAGGATGAGGAATTAGGGATAAAAAAGGAAATAATTCAGAGCGAAGATCGCAAATCCTCCCTCCAACTTCACACCTACTGATTTGTGATTCAATCACAAATGGAAGGCTGCTGATGTCTGCTTGGAATGGTTTAAGGGGCGAAAGGCATACCCACGAGCATGACACCTTGTGATTAAGAAAACAGTCTTCATGTATTGCGAAAAATGGAATGTGTTTAATTTCATTGGCTGGTAACTGAGTAGTAAGGTAGATGACTCACGCGACTGGGTGCGCTTGAAGGTGTCAAATGTGGAAGCGCCCATGACGGGCAAGATGAGTTTGTCCTCCAAAAGTGAGATATCATAGGCATGGGATAACCACTCAAGGAGGACGCCTGTAAATTTGTGAAAGGAAACTCATTTGTAAAAGCGAAATAAGGGAAATCAATCGTACTCTTCTTCGTAACGGGAGTCATCGTAAGTGACTCTATTTCCAGGAGAGGGAGGACGCCAATCGTTGAGGACGAGTCCCTCTGCCTCTGCATCCACTGCGAGTCGGGTAATAGGTTCTGTTGCAAGTTGAAAAGTGGAATGCAGTCGACGTTTTTGCGAAGGACGGGCTTTGTGTTCATCAAGGTCTTCGTCAGAATTTTGTTCCGCGTTATCCAGATCGACTCTGTCAATTGCTTCTTCCAGACCCATGAACTGTTCGGCATCAACTCGTGTGTGATGGTCTTCAGACATGAACTGAGCGAGAGCCTTCATGTTTAGACGCGTCTTCCGTGGTCGAAAGGCCGAACCAATCACGACCACATCTGCGGAATCAATAAGATCGTTCGTACGTTTTCGTTTTCCTGTGTGAGACTCCTCGACGAAATATTCTTCGTCCCACTCGAAGGTTTCGCGAAGGATGCGAACCTCATTTTCGTCTCGGAGAAAGTTCTCCAGTTCACCCTCGGCAAAAAGTTCCTCATCTCGGATTTTTTCCTCGCTCGAGCCACCACGGAGACATGCTAACAATTGCAAGCGAGTAGGTACCTTGCTTGATGCAGAAGCAGAAGGTGAAGTGAGAAGGTATGTCGCTAAAGAAAGTTGGGGTAATGAGGTACGCGCAGAACGTGGGGAAGGCGTGGGGAAGGCGGGAACAGGTGTACCAAGCGGGTCAAGAAGGAATTGCATAGATTGGACCATAGCACGATTGGGATTACGACCTTTTGGCCGAGATGGCACAATTTTAATTTCATGGGAGTGTTCTGGGTCATAACCTTCAACCAACAGTTCGGAAGGTAAAGTAGGTTTAGAGCGCTGTTGCCAGATATCTTCTTGGAAACGAATAACGTCTTTAAGACCACGAGCAACAACCAGCCGTCTGGAAACCTTGGCACGCCCCCCCTTGGTTTCGTATTTATCAAGCCATGGGAGGTTCTCAACCCAAGACGCGATTTCATCCTGGATAATTTTGTACCGCGTCATTACGACGTTTTTTGCAACTTGATGGCGAGCACCAAGACATTTTGCAATGTCACCCAATGGGTTCAGTGGAACTCGGAGGTCACCTTCGAGTGCAAGTATGAAAATTGCACAAGCAGTGGGTGGTACTGGCAGTCGTAGAACATCATGTCCGGGGTTAAGACGCGCAAGAAGACGCGATAATGAAACGGCCGTTTCGTTCACGGAATGAAGGTTAAGTTTTCCCAAAGGTTTGGAGAGTGGGATCGGCAAATCTGTGAGAGAAGAAGATATATGCGCTTGAAGGGTATGCATGTAGGCCGAGGGATCAATCAATGTCAGTTTCAAGCCGAGAGAGGCGGCGATGTGGGTAAATGCTCTTGTCACCGAGGTTGCTGGTACGTCGAGCACTGAGGCAATATCGCGAAGAGCATCAGGGCGGTTAGACTCGCGCAGTGCGATGGCAAGACAGGCAGCTGCTATGGATCTGGATTTGTTACCCCAGCGAAAATTGGAGACACTTCTCACTTGGTGGAAGAGGGCAATAGCACGTGGTGCAAGACCCGTTGCATTGAATGATGCCGCGAGGGAGGCTATGAAATCAGCCATGGCGACCTTGGACACGTTTGGTAAAAATCAGAAAGCAATCAGGAGAGATGACGCACTGCGTGTCTCCCGTCTCTGACTTCCTTTCCCTGCCCTGAGAGATCCCAATTGTTTCCCGAGCGTATGCTCTTGAGGGTCGTTGATGCATTGTCATGCCAGAATGATGGTTCAGAGGTCAACACTGACTGAGAAGGGTCTGCGAGGGATCCACAGGAGGTACAGACAGAGGAACCAACCGAGTCATCCCAGACGGTGTGTGCATCGCAGTCGGTGCATCTGGTCGACATGAAGTAGTGTTGGTCAGGAGGGACTGTCACGTGTGTGACAAGGGTGCGTGCGCAGATTGTGGGGAAAAAACATTCCAAAATTGGACTGCCAGATCGAGGCGTATATATACCATTGACCTGCTGAGATCTCCTCTGCAACCACCCCCATGGCACACACCTCTTTCCCCTTCTCATCGGTCCCCTCCGCTGCTGTCAGGCGCAGGCTTTCCTCGGCCATCGGCGCAAGGCCCAATGTCACCTCCACTTTTGCCAGTTTGACGGTATGACAACCCACTCTCTCAGTCTACTCTCTGATCCCCCGCTTCTAGTCCATGTGGGGTGCAATCGCTGGAACGGTGATCAACAATAACACCCAGTATGAGATCGCAGTCTCGGTTCACGACTCGGTCTACAACACCGATTATGCCTCCATCGTCATTCCATACAGCCCTAACAACCCTGATAAGAATGCCAAAGAAATCGAGAGTGCTGTCCTCCAGACTTTACGCAAATTCTCCATCGAGCATCTTTGCAAGTTCCTCGGTGTTGGTGTCACTCTTACTCTTCTCAAAGAAGTGCGTATCAGCAAGATCGCTATCTGATCTAATCTAAGCATTTTTAAAAAAAATCGCAGTGTCCCAATGTCTGCACTCGTCTCTGGTTGGATATGGATATCGTACCCTATGTCTTCAACATCAAGGCCTTCCACACTGATTCTCTCACTCGCCCAAATGTCAAGCACCGTATCTCCTCCACAACCGGTTCTTACGTTCCCTCTGGCGCCGAGACTCCAACGGTCTATATTGATTCTGCCCAACTAAAAGCCATGTCTGGATTAGACTCAAGTGTCGGAGATCGTCTCCCGATTTCCCGCACTCTTGACGAGCAAGCTGATTCGGCCGCTCGGAAATGCTTGATGAATTTCGGTCCGAACAACAACCCTCGTCTCTGCATTGGTGCTCGTAATCAAGTCATGGTCGATGCAGGTGGCAAGGTTCACTTGATCGATGACCTTGCTGAGTACCAAGCTACCGTGGGACCTAGGTAATTGTTTATCTCCTCTTTCATCGTGACTACGGTCTAAGTCTATGCAATCAGAACTTGGAATGCGGTGGTGAAACTCGCCGATGAATTGCGCGAAAAGAAGATCAAGATCGGTTTCTTCTCTTCTACTCCTCAAGGAGGTAAGCACTCTTAATCCCCTTAACGTGTCGGGCGTTGATGATCCTTCTTAGGTGGTGTGGCCCTGGTAAGTGATCTGAGTTATAAATAGGCTTTGTTGATGAACTTCCCCAGATGCGACATGCATTGATTAGATTCCTGACAGCGCTGGACGTTAATGTCGCCTGGTTTGTATCTAATTTTGCATTTCTGCATTCTCTCATCTCAATTTTGACTTTTAGGTATGTTCCGAACCCTTCCCCAAGTGTCTTCCGTACAACCAAGAACAACCACAACATCCTGCAAGGTGTCGCTGCTCCGGACCTTCGCCTTACCCAGGAGGCAAAGGACGGCTTTGATGCCTGGATTCTCAAGAATGGTCTGCGTTGGACTTCCGAAGGAGGTCCCCTTGCAGCTGGTGGTGTAGATGTGGCTTTCATTGGTCAGTATCCTTTACTTCTGCGTAGCAATTTAGACGCTTATCTACACTCAGATGACCCTCAGATGCCTGGGCTCATCCCTCTTATCAAGAAAATCAGGCCCGATCTACCCATTGTCTACCGCTCGCACATTGAAATCCGCAGTGATCTTGTCCACGTTCCAGGATCTCCCCAGGAGGAGGTCTGGAAGTATCTCTGGAATAACATCCAACTCACGGATCTATTCATAAGTAAATTACTTCGCAGTTTATATGGCTTCGAAAATTTCTCACTCGTTTTCAGGTCACCCCGTTAGCAAATTCGTTCCCAGTGATGTCCCTCTCGAAAAGCTTTGTCTCCTCGGTGCTGCCACTGATTGGTGTGTACCTTTTACTGTGCGAGTCGCCTTTCTAAACAATATGTAGGCTTGATGGTTTGAACAAAGAACTTGATCCTTGGTGAGTAATAGTTATTTCTCGATAGCGAAAGATATTTACAGGATCGTCAGGGATTTGCAATACTACATGGGCGAATTCCGCAGCCTGTGTGCCAAGGAGAAAATGAACGAACTGAAATGGCCTGAGCGTGATTACATAGTCCAAGTCGCTCGCTTCGATCCTGCCAAAGGTCAGTTTCATCTTTGTGATTCTCTGCAAGCTTTCAATTTTCGTGTTCGAAGGTATTCCAAATGTTATCGACTCCTATTATAAGTTCCGCAACCTCCTCAAAGAGAGGTCTCCCGATCTTACTGAAGAGGAGCACCCACAGCTGCTGCTCTGCGGTCATGGTGCCGTTGACGACCCCGATGCCAGCATCATCTACGACCAGGCCATGCAGATTCTTGCGAGCGAACCTTACAATATATATGCAAAGGACGTTGTCGTCATGAGGCTTCCTCCAAGTGATCAATGTAAGTTTTTTTTTTAAAAAAAACATCAGTGTAATTGATCTTATTGAAATATCAGTGCTCAACTCATTGATGTCCAATGCACGTATTGCTCTCCAGCTTTCTACTCGCGAAGGTTTCGAAGTCAAAGTCTCTGAAGCGCTTCACACTGGAAAGCCTGTTATCGCCTGCCGCACCGGAGGTATCCCTCTCCAGATCGAGCACGGCAAGTCCGGTTACTTGACCACACCTGGTGACAACGAAGCTGTTGCGAAGCACATCTACGATCTCTATACCGATGAAGGTCTCTACAGGCAGATGTCCCAGTATGCCAAGACACACGTATCAGATGAGGTCGGAACGGTTGGTAATGCTGCTGCGTGGTTGTACTTGGCTGTGATGTACAGTCGAGGCATTAAGATTAAGCCCAATGGTGCCTGGTTGAACGATTTGCTCCGTACGGAGACGGGAGAGGAGTATGTTGAGGGAGAGCCGAGGTTGCCACGCGCAGGTCTCAATATGCAGGGATGAAATGTAAGATTTTCTTTTCGTTTTAGACAGCTCGTGTTTCCTGCACGTTTGCTGTAACTTTGTAGACTTGACTTCGACTTTATAAGGCTAGATGTCACAAAAATTGTTATCCTGGCGGATTTGAATATATTACCCACGGCAAAGTCTGACAAAGTGTTTGTTTTCTCCGTGTCCAACGTGTGAGGAGACATGACGCACATGGAGGTAGATTCTCATCCGTCTCCTTCCTCGTCCACTCCTTCCAGACTCCGAGGAACATCAGGATTGTCATTCGGAATCGCAACGTTTCGCCACCATCACCCGGCTAGAATGTCCAAGAGACAGCGATCTCCGGAGGATGCTGACTGTAGTGCTGGTCGTCCTTCAGTAGGTGTTACATGTCTTGGTAATGAGATGTATTCACTCATTCCATCTTCATCTATTGCTTCTCTTGCTGATGTGTGTGTGCGTGCTGATAGAAACGAACGGCCAGTAAACTTATTCTGGCAACTACGAGTTCATCGGGGAATAGCAGTCGGCAGCAATCAGAAGACTGGGTACGACAGGCTGGTGGATTGAGAATCGATAGTTTAGCGGAAGGAAACTATTTGCTTGCAAGTCTGACTCAGGGAATTGAGTCTGGACCGAGTTCAACTCAAATCGATGAGGATATTGCAATGGTATGTACATACAATCCTTCATTGAGGTCAATATCAGAGTCATTTTGCTTTCAAGGCAATTGAGGAAGACACGGCTGGTGTTCCACCCTTCCAACAGGCAGGAGGACAAGAAATTTCATCTCTAATTCCACCGAGGTCTCTTTCCATGCCGAACCCTAGTCTATCAAGTCGCCACCCATACGGACAGCAGTGGGTCCAACAACCGGTACGCAATGTGGATGGTAGTCCGCTCATCAATGTTCTCCCAGCGACTCCTGCAGATTCACAGCATTCTCTTTCCATGACGGAGGCACCTATTCATGCAGTGGAGAATATGTTGCATGTTAATCACGTTCCAAGGGGATCTCCTCCGCTTTCCGATTCGACTGGAATGAGTATCTCAACACCACCTTCATCCCAACAAGATTTATCCCCCTTTCATCCTGGAAGGAACAAGCGCGTCGCATTTGGACCCAGGTTAAACTGTGAGAAGTGTCGGCAGGGTGAAATTCACTTCGCCCATGTTAATTATGAGTGAAGGATATGATAGGGGATTATCGATTATCGCATATATCGTATTAGATGACATTCGCTTTGCAGATTTTTCACGCAATATGACCTTCCCAATAAAGCCCATTTACGGCCCGGCCAATCTTCAAAAAAATCTGAACACGAAATATTTTGTCAATGTCGACAACGCTTCCACTATTTTGGCATCTGTCCTCGGCTTCGAAAAACGAGCGACTAGATGCCTCTGTTAAACTGATTAGCGCTCTAGAACATTTCCAAAGTCAAAAAGCGGCTCCAGCACCATCTGCAGAGAGCTCGGACGACGACGATGATCAAGATAATATGACCTCAAAATTCAAGGATAACTTGGATCTCTTGAATGCCCAGGACGTTTCATACTCAATACGGAGGCTTATAAGAGGATTGGCCAGTCCTAGGGAAAGTAGTCGGTTAGGATTTGCTGTTGCGCTGACGGAGGTTCGTTTGTCTGTCTCCCATTTCCCTTGTCATCTGCTGAATACACCACAGCTGTTATCCAGACTATGTACCGTGACATGCTCTCAAGTAATGGGATTAATAATGGACAGTACAAAACACCAAGGATCGATGAAAGGCCAGGAGGAACGCGACATCCTCTTTGCTAGGCTATTCGGGATTTCATCCATCATACAGTCCGGTCTTGCTGTACGCGCCAAGCCTATTCCTAACTCATCATCTTCTGAGAACTCTGCTTCGTCTCTGGAATGTTATGACCAAATTATAAGCTCCCTCTTGTCATTGGGCGATGAAAAGTCGTGGTTGCGCGAAAGCGCTTGGTTCACCGTCAACCTGGCAGTGGATGCTTTGCATGAATCCGAAGTTGCTTGGAAAGAGAAAGCCGTGGAGAAGACTTTGCATACTTTGTTCACAACGCACTCGATTTGGTCGACGGAAAAGCTGGCATTGACACTCAAGTTGCAGGACTTCTTTCCGGAGCGGAATTGGAAGGGCTATTTATCTCCCGTCTTCAAAAACACCGATATTCTCAGTACAGGGAACCTGGCTACGGTTGCCAAAATATTAAAGGTGTTGTGAGCTGTCGACATGTTTAGTTTCACGTACTCATGGTTGCAGGAATCAGCGACTGACGAAGATAGAGCAAAAGATCCAACAAAGGCACCAAGCCGGGGTTGGAAGCCTCAACTGAATTTTTCTTGGGGCATCATTTTGGATCAATTGTTACCAGGGCCAAACTCTGAGAAGGAACCGAAGGGGTCTTTTCAAGATTTTTACAAAATAGTGGTAGACGGTATTGGTCTTCGGTTCTGATGTTTGTTTCGCTACTAACAGTACTTCCAGAAACTTTATTTTCCGCCACGTCCTCTGCCAATAGAAAATACTGGGGCTTTCAAGTCTTCCAGAACGCATTGAAAAAAGCGGACCAGGAAACTGTTCCGATGCTGTTTACAAAAAATTTCATGCGTACATGGATCAATCACCTATCCAAGAGAGATAGGTACCTTCATAAAATCGCTCTCCAGACAGTACGTGCTACAATTTTGTGTTTCATAGGTTCAATAACACAACGTCTTTAGGCAACGGAAGTTGAGTCCTTCGTCAAGAGCAAACCGCAGCTTGGATTCGGTCTTATCCTGCAGCTGACTGGAGCCAACGGTAGCCAGCAATTTGATAAGTTAACCAGGACCAAGACCGTCGAATCAATACTTTCGGTCTTGGACGTGAAGGGGGTTGAACAATATGTTGACCATTTGCTCTCGCAGGCAAACGAGTCTGCCGTACATGCGTATGAAACTACAGCATCCTCGGAAAACAAGTTATCTGACATTTGTTCTAGTGGTACGGATGTGGGGGCGATCAACTCTCGTCGAGCTTGGATAATCGACCAACTCGCTTCAATCATTCGCAACCAAAGGTTGCCAAGAGCAGATACTTGGATTAAAAACATATTGGACTGGCTGACAGTACATGGTCTGTTCATGATCAAGAAGAAGTCTTCAAAAATCCCATTCCCTATGGTTAGAAAAGCCGATTTCTTTTCCGATGTCTCGAATCTCTTACATGTATACAGCTGCGCACTATTCCTTCTCCTCCACTATCAGACGAACTTCGGCAGACTTGTCGAGATAAATTGTTGGCCTGCCTGGGTGACCTGTGTCATCAGGTCGTAGTAGTTACCGAAGGTATTGCAAATTTCCTTCCGTTTCGCCAAGTCTGATCTCGTTTCTCAGGTGAATCGACGAGGAAGATTCCTGGTGTTGCGTCAGATGGCGAATTCTGGCTATCCAAGGTCTTGTCGGATATCCGCCTATTGGAACAAAATGCGAAACACACTGTTCTTTTGGAGGAGGCGGACGAAGAAACAATTGGATTGCGAGTTAAGGCGCGGGAAACACTGGATGCATTGAAGGTGTGGAAAATGCCGAAATGGACGGGATATGTTGCTGACTGGACGGATAGACTTCAAACGCTGGGCAAGAAGCCACCAAGGGAGCGGAACTCCTCCTTCTAGGAACTCTCCTCATTCACTTTTGCAAAGTTGATGATGATAGTGTTGAGGCTGCTGACCCTTTGGAGGTAATTATTCCAAATTATGAGGTCTGAAACTTATCCTATTGTCAATTCAGGCATGCATTGACGGAGTGGCGCGACTACTGTTGTCCGAGGCGAGAAAGAAGGGAGAGGACTCTGAATCGGAGCCAGTTGACCTACTTGTTGACACCATTATCGGCTTTCTAGAGAAAGGGACTTCATTCACCCGCAGCATTGGTAACCTGAGTTTTGGCTTGCTTTCTGAATTGATTAAAGAATCCACTATTGATTTGATCTTGATGGTGCGTAGAATCCTGATTCCACCACTTTTGGCCTGAATGTCATATTGTCCAGCAATTGGAAAGGAGAGAGCCCTCGCAACTCCTTGGAGAGGATGAAGACGATGAGATGGAGGTCGCAGAGAATGTTGGATCGGAGGATGAGGGGTCGGATTCCGACGAAAGCAAAACCAGTGATAGTGAAGACTCTCATGATCCCAGTTCCGACGAAGAGGCTGATCCGGAATTAAGACGAAAGATCGAGGAAGCACTTCGTATTAATGGGATTGACCCCGCCACGGGTGAAACAGATAGTGAAGAAGAACTCATGGATGACGACCAGATGATAGCGATTGATGAGCAACTTGCACAGGTTTTCCGTGCTCGAGCTAATGAAAAGAAAGGCAAAAGTCAATCATTTTGTCTTTATCGACTTATTCACCGCTGATGTGCTCTATATCTAGACCTCGATGCCCACCGTGAAGCGACACACTTCAAAAGCAGAGTGCTTGACTTGGTGGACACGTATCTCAAGAAAGAGCCGACCAGTCCCTTGGCATTGTGCTTCATCTCCCCTCTTGTGGAGTTGGCAATAGCTTCTGGTCAAGATGAACGTCAGCTAGCCGATAAAGCAAAAGGCATACTGCGATCACGTCTAGGGAAGGCCAAGGAAAGCGTCAATGGAGCTGACCCTGCCCAGATCCTCGAAATCTCGACGAATGTCCACACCATGGCCCGCAGAGCCCGTTCTTCTGATAATCTTGCGGTCCTGAGCTTGTGCGCTATATACCTCGCAAAGGCTTCAATTCATGCTGGACATGAGGAATCCCTTGTTGATTTATACAAGGAGGACCTACGTGATTTTACGAGGAGGAAGAAGTCTGGACTAAATGGAGCGTTTTTCCAAGAATTCATTAAGAAGTACCCATCGTGTGGATGGCGCCTGCGAGAAGATTTACTTGATGTCCTGAAAGGGGCTATCAATACTTATCGACAGATTCAAGTTATCCAACTTCTCCAGCTCCTACTGAGCATTTCGACATCGTTTGTGAGTGCATAATCTCTTTTTATTGCCCCTCCGCTCATTTTTTGTATTTCAGAATGTATCCGAGGATGAGGTCAAAACATTCATGCCTTTGTTAAGGCAACAGCTCCTCGAGATTGCCGAAGATGCCTGCACGGATTCAGGCAACTTGACGACTGCACAGATGAAAGAAGTGCTCAAGCTTGTCCTTCTCGGCGTGCGTCAGACGGCTCGGATAGCAATAATGGCG
>Ga0307517_10002468_pt1 | contig 29592 bp, 36 predicted proteins | sample 23_EM_MG_FD_194515 | JGI IMG/M metagenome (GOLD analysis project Ga0307517, IMG submission 194515) | Populus trichocarpa ectomycorrhiza microbial communities from riparian zone in the Pacific Northwest, United States - 23_EM | ecosystem: Host-associated > Plants > Roots > Unclassified | place... | reverse complement strand
TAATTGCCGGGGCCCGGCCCATTTAAACCCCCCCCCCCCCCCCCCCCCCCCCTCGTCTCATGTTGGCCCGATTCCAAGGTCTAATTGATTCAAGAGTTAGTTGCTGGTATGTGCTGTAGATCTTGATTTGCGAATCCTACCTTCTTCAATACTCGGGCATAAATTAAGTACTTGAAATGCCCACAACAATCGCCCCTTATCATCGGTCCTCGACAAGTGGAAAGTGGGATAGCTTCTTGGTGGGAAAAGCAATAGAAATGTTTATTTGGCAAGAAGCCTTCCAGGCAAGAGAAATGTAAAAATTGAAAAAATTTGGTGTGGCAGTTGTTGTTGTGGTAGTATAGTAGGCAGTGCCGATAGTGGGGTTGGTGAGGTATGATACTGTGGTGGTTGAGGGAAGAACAGGGCGGGCTGCAGCATTGCGGCTGCTATACTCGGGCACCGGCATGAGGAATGGTAGGGACGAATGCCGAGACTGGGCACTCTTGGCTCAACAGGAATCATTTCTATTGGGGATGGTTAGGCAAGTCTTTGGTTAGCTGGTTATCATTGTGGGGGTACTGGCCGGTGTTGTCTGTGATTGCTTTTCTGTTAGGATCTACTCGAGTACGGTATGCGTTGGATGGACTTATTATAATGCTCGGGGCTTTTCTTCAGGGAGAGGAGTTTTCCTTGAGTTGACATTTCTTCCTTAGGTAGCCCATAAGATAGCCTGCAAGCATAATTCCAATCCACATATGCAGCACTGTACAGTACTGTGCCATCCGCTCACCTGTTACTTGTATGATAACTACTATATGCCAAAATCCCCAATCCCTCCACTCCTCCCATCGTAGCCAAATCTTCCATTCCGTATTATACCCACCCCCACGCGGATAGTGCGGCTCATCACCACCACCACTTCTATAGTTGCACACATAACCCCTATTCATCCTTCCTACCAGCACGGTACTGTACCCCTTCAATCCATACCTGTAGCTACGGTGGCGGACGTCACCGTGTAACATAAACCACGCCTAATATATGGATCTCTACCGAAGTACCTACCCCAGAGGGCGACCGGCACCATACGGTTGTCCCTGAAGACGACAGGACAGGGTGTGCGACCACGAGCAAGCTAGCTAGCCGGCCCGTCGGTCAGGTGGACGGATAACCGTCAAATAATAATAATAATAATAATAATTTAATAGAGGGTTCTTTTATATACAATGTATGATGTATAGTACCATGCTTATACTTGTGATAGTATTATATTATAGATGTTTTTAGCCAAAGGATGACAACTGCAGTAAAGTGTTCGAGTGCAGTGGCTCACCTCGAGTCCTTATCTTTTAGGGTACCTACGGTAGTCCAATTCTACTCGAGTATCATACCCATGAGAAGGGGAGGGAGGTCCCCTGCCTTTGAGTGTGAGCGCAACGGTCGATATTAGTTCATCTGTTGATCGTTACTAGCTTGAAGGGCAGGTGGTATTGACGGCACGTGTGCTGGTGATGAGCTTTGAGGTTGGGAGTCCTCTCCCTCCCCTATTAAATTTCTACGTTATTACAGTAGCCAGGCCGTGATGATAGCTAATATGATATTATTATGGTTGGGGTTTTATTTTATTCCTTTCCGTCCTTACCATCGATGTCGCTGACTATGATGCCGGTATTCTGCTGTGCTCGAGCACAGCATAATGTGGTAGGGCATAGGATGTGCTACCGGTACTCTTACCCTCGCGTATCAGTGGAGCGAAGGTGAGAATGTGACGACGTTTAAGTGTGCCCCTGGATAGACTACTCGTAATGGTTGGCGAAAAGTATCCGAGAGCAGGGGTGGTGGATTTTGTGCGAGGACTCAGATATACCGGTACGGTACTGGCAGTCTGGCACAGCACAAGCAGAGTACGCACGGATTTATTGCCATATTTTACGAACCCCAGCTTTCGCGTGATTCTTGCCTGCCTACTCCGAGTCATGGAATTGGGGTTGGGGTTATCATACAGTACCAGCACGCACATGCAAAATTCCGCTGAGTGCGCGTTGGCGAGGTCGCGTAATTACCGGTATCGCAGCTGTGCGAGCACGGTAGAGTGCCAGTCTCGGTAGTCCGCTTGTTCTATGCAGTACAAATCGAGGGGAGGAGGTATGGTGCAGTAGGTCAACCTTTTGTTTCATCGTGGTGTTCATCGGACCGGCAACGGCATCCCTTCTCTGGGACAGTACCGCCTTTGGGGGACTTGGGGGAGGGAAAAAAAGGGACAAGAAGTTGTTACTGTAAGGCACGGTTTTTTTTCCCTTTTTTTGTTCAAGCGAAGCAGAGCATCTTTATCACATCGCCCCTCCATCCATGCATCGCACGCACACCCACTCTCTATCGTTCCTGCCGGACTGCCTCTCCGCAAACAAATCTACCGGAAACCTGACTTGGCATATAAAAGCCTTCGGTGTCCGAGTTGAGTGGGCAACTCTTACCCACCCACACTCATGCCTGGATTGGTGGTTGCTCCTTTTAGTTAGTTGGCTAGAAAATGAAATACTGAACCACACAATACCAACCCGTACCTGTCCTGTGGTCGATGGATCGAGTTTCTGCCGGTTTGGGGCTTGCCTGGGGAGGGGGGGGTAAATTGCTTTTTTATTCCTCTTATGATATAATCGTTCTAGGAGGGGATTGTGGGGGGGGGGGGCTGGATATGCTCGGACTGTTCATTCACATTCCGCAGGTGCTGGTTCTGTTGCATCAGGGACCGATTTAGCAGGAATGGGGGTTGCGTGCTGGCTGTTGGCTGAGTTGAGCCAGGTCAAGTGAACTGGGCCCTGCCTGGCCTTATCTGGGGAAGGGGAAGGAAGGGGGAGGGAAGAAAAAGAAAGGAAGGGGATGTGTGAGGAGAAAAAGAAAGGAAGAAGAAGAAAAAGGCGTGCCGCCCAGAAATGCTTGGGAATGGACAATATTGTAGGTAGTAGAAGTGGAAGCGCAGAAGCAGCATGAAAGAAGGAAGGAAGAAAGGAAGGAGAAGCTTCCTTTTCTTCCCTCACTCTCTTCTCTTGCTGTAACAGCGATTGTAAGGTGCAGATCCATATTCCCTTCCCTCTTCGCCGCCGTTGTAGCTACAATACCGGTAGCAAGCTTCTCTTGCCCACCGAGAGGGTTCCCTTCCCCCTGTTAGAGCTTCTTGTGCTCACTACCCTATTTCGTTTTTGGCCCAATTCGATCGTGTGTTCGTCCTTTCCCTTCTCGTGAGGCGCTCACTCGATTGTTAGTTCGTCTGTCCCGCTCGGATCGAATTCTTCCCCATTGCCCTCTGTTCTTTACCCTCCTTCCTTTCTACTTCTTGACTGCCCCCCTTCCTCCCACTCTCCCATCTATCCAACAGCAGAAGGAGAAGTGTTCGTCTCTCTCCCTCTCTCTTTCCCTTCCGCTTCTGTATTTCTCCTCTTTCTTCTTCCTCCCTTTCCCCCTCCCGCATTTTGTGTGGCCTGCACTAGCTTCCTTTTTCCTGCCCATCCCTCCCTCTTCCCTTCTACTCCCCCCACCACGACCCACCTACTCATCTATCTACCGTACCTTACTCCGCCCCAGGCTCCTCCCTGCATCATCCAGCAGCCAGCAATCAACCGCCACCATTCACCACCCTGTACATTCTGTGAGAGAAATAATAATTCGTTGGTAAAAGTCAAAAGACTGAGCCGTTGTTTCGTGCATCTCTTTGTTTGCCAGAAACCGGTCTGTTCCAGCAGGTACCTACCTTGTCGGGGGCTTTAGCCATCACCCTGCTCTCACACCCCTCTTCAACAGCCGAGACTGATAGAGACAGGCACCACTCGGAACCCCCGCTGGGCGACCCATTTGGCTCCATCTCCACCAATTTCATCGCTCATTCAGCAGCAATCAGCAGCAGGAACAGCACCACCAACTAATTTGTGGTTGACAAATTTTTATCCTCTTCCTTTCCGTTCTTGATTGTTTTTTTCTCTATTTCATCCCGCAGAAACGGGATAATCTAGTGCTCGCGTTTTTATTTCTCTTCTGCCAGCGCCCTTTCGCTGCCGGTGTGATCGGTGAATCAGGTCCCATTGTTGTTTTTTCAGGTCCATTTCCTCTTTTTTCCACCACGACCTTTCTTAACGACAACCAACCTTTTTTCTCCATCATAGCTAGGAAAAGGAAAGGAAAAAAATAATCGTCCCTGTCTCGTCTTGTTCGTTAAGCCTCCGCGCAGGCTATCTTCCACATGTCCGTCACAACGATGCTCGCCCCTTCAGCGAGAAACTCGACGTCGTCGACATCGTCTAGTTTCGTGCCTGTCACTCGGCAGAATACTATTGGATCAGATGGCGCACCTAGGTCGGTAAGGGCCTCGAAGAGGTACTCCGTCACGGCGTTGTACCTCTCGATGTCGGCGCAGGATAAGGATATGGAAATTGAGGACGAGCTTGCGAGAGGTTGGCTTTTCCCTTCCCTTCTTCAACCATGGGCTTAGGAGAGTAACTTGAACTAACTTTTTGAACCATCCTGCCTCCAGTACAAAAAACACTTCGCGACTTAAAGTCAAGAATTTCTTCACAATCAAAAAAGAATTTCGTGCTAGAGAAGGATGTACGGTATTTGGATTCGCGGATAGCCTTGTTGATCCAGAACAGGATGGCTTTGGAGGAGGTTCGTTTAGCTGCTGCCCCCTCTATCTTCGCGGTAGGTAAAATATGTTGACCGTGCAAATGCAGCAAAATGAGGTTGCAAGTCATTTCGATGAGTCGTCTGAGCTGCAGGAGGGTACTTTCCCTGATGATCGGAAAACTCAGCAATATGGAAACTTGTTCTTCCTCCTTCAGTCTGAGCCCCGTCATATCGCAGCTCTCTGCCGCCTTGTTAGCATGGCTGAGATCGACTCCCTTCTTCAGACCGTTATGTTTACGATTTATGGAAACCAGTACGAAAGCAGAGAAGAACATTTGCTGCTTACTATGTTCCAGGTTGGTTTTTTTATTGTTGGGTTCTTGCAGGGCATTGTCCGGGGTGGAGCATGCTAATATTTAATTCGCAGTCTGTACTATCAGCCCAATTCGATACCACCCCAGAATATTCATCCCTCCTTCGTGCCAACACTCCTGTCTCCCGAATGATGACAACTTACACCCGCCGTGGACCTGGACAGAGCTATTTAAAGGTGGTGCTAGCGAAACAGATTAATAATCTAATCGAATTGAAGGATCTCAATCTCGAAATCAACCCCTTGAAGGTTTATGAACGGATGGTTAAAAATGTGGAGGAGGATACCGGCGCACTCCCGGCCAACATGCCGAGAAGTGTCTCTGCAGAGGAGGCTGCTGAGCACCCCCAAGTGCAGGCAATTATTGAGCCTCGTTTGACCATGTTGATGGAGCTTGCAAATACCTTTTTATCGACTATTATTGATAACATTAACGAGACCCCATATGGGATCCGGTGGATTTGCAAGCAGATTCGGAGTTTGACTAGAAGGAAATATCCCGATGCGAAGGATCATATTATTTGCACACTCATTGGAGGTTTCTTCTTTCTGCGGTTCCTCAACCCAGCAATCGTTACCCCTCGTTCATATATGCTTATCGACAATATTCCGTCCGAGCACCCGAGGCGCACTCTTACCCTCATCGCGAAGATGTTGCAGAACTTGGCCAACAAGCCATCCTACTCCAAGGAGCCGTACATGGCTAAGTTATCACCTTTCGTAATAGCCAATAAAAACAGAATCAGCAAGTTTTTGAATGACCTATGCGAGGTTGGCGACTTTTATGAGTCCTTAGAGATGGACAACTATGTTGCTTTGTCGAAGAAGGACCTAGAGCTCAACATCACGCTAAATGAGGTCTATGCTACCCACAACTTGTTGGAAAAGCATGCAAAGGAGCTGGTAAGCATACACTTCAAAAGGGACTGATAGAATATATAATAAGAGCTAACTCCTTCAGCTCCAGGGGAGGGATACCGAACATCTTACAATTCTCCTTCAGGAGCTAGGACCCGCGCCCCCGCAGGTCCCCAGAAAGGAGAATAGGGCTATAATCCTGCCCTTGTTCAGTCGCTGGGAGAGCGCCCTTGATGGTATGTTTTGATGGCCTCGGGGTTTCTATCGACAGTTATGTTGACTTGGATTTTTTTTTCCGTCTTATATATAGATCTATCAGCAGCTTTAGATATCACCCAGGAAGATGTTTATTTCATGGAGGCCAAGTCAATCTTCGTTCAATTGCTGCGAACACTTCCTCCAATATCTGCGGCCGTCCGTAGGCCACTCAATCTTCAGAAGATTGCAGACGTTGCGGCTACAACTAAGGATATTGGAACATTCCGTAAGGGAATAAGGGGCTTGGAATTGCTAAACCAATTGAAGGACTTGGGCGTTATTACTGAGGCGGATGGGTATCAGATCCTTCGGGAGGAAGTGGAGCAAGAATTGGTCCATCTCGGGTCCCTGAAGGAGAAGGTTACCGAGGAATCGCTGAAGCTCGATGAGGTCTACAAGACCATCCGCGATCACAACGCTTACCTGGTCTCTCAGCTAGAAACCTACAAGTCGTATCTGCATAACGTCCGCAGCCAGTCCGAAGGAAAACAGCGTGGCAAGCAGCAGAAGCAGCACGTTCTCGGCCCATATAAGTTCACGCATCAGCAACTTGAGAAGGAAGGTGTTATTCAGAAGAGCAATGTTCCGGATAACAGGTGAGTCCCAGAGACCTCTCAGACTAGAACGATTGGCTAAGTTCATGTGTTTTTCGCAGACGTGCAAATATCTTCTTCACTATCACCTCTCCTACTCCAGGAACTTTCGTTATCTCGTTACATTACAAAGGTTTGCATCCCGGTTCTCACTATTGGCATCTGCCCACTTTGGAAAAATATGAGCTTACCATGCATTTTTCATTAGGGCGAAATCGAGGACTCCTGGAGCTCGACCTCAAATTAGACGATCTGCTCGAAATGCAGCAGAACAACCATGACGAATTGGATCTGGAATACGTACAGTTTAACGTTCCCAAGGTTCTGGCCTTACTTAATAAACGATTTGCTAGGAAGAAGTGGTAACGAGTATTTTGCGGCGGACGGCCATGTAGGATTGGTACGATATTATGTGCAGAGATGGCTTGATTTCCTTATCCCACTTTTTTTTTTCCTTGTTCTTTCGTTTGGGGAGTAGGTCGGTTGGGGGCGGTTAGGGATCTTCACTAATGGATTTGCGGGGTACGGTATACGGAGAAGCTGCCAATTATAAGGCGGATGGGGTTTTGGAGATTGCGTTTTTGCTTTATTTTCGATTCCTATCCTCGCATCTTGTTTTCCTTTTTCACGTTTAAGCTGCTTCTAACTGTATTTTTTGTTTCTCACTATACCCTTTACTTGAATTGTGTTTGCGTTAATCTGTCTCTAAAACACTCACGCACGGCATTAGGTTCTCTGTACTCATTTTATCCAACGATGGCAGGGCCGGAATTGGACGTTTTAACTTGGGGTCTTTTTTATTCCTTTCCTTTTCACCTGCCTTTCCTTTAAACTCAGTTTTCTCTATTCCTCATAACTACCCACGCCCATCCTTGAGCATAGTTCTTTGTCTCCTCACTCATTTACGATAGTTTTCGCGTTTCCGCTTGTCTTATTACTAGGGTTAGGAGGTTATGAGGTTTTCGATATTCTCCTTTTCCTTTTCCTTCTGATTCTTTCCCAATCTCATGGGTGTAAAGAGGGTTTTCAAACACAATGGAAGAGTGATACAGTTGTGTGCTTTCCCCCCTTTTTTGCTTGTTTGGGTGGTTTCTGTTCCAGGTTGCCGCTCAAAGGTAGTACTCCTCTATTTTATCCTCGTATTTATGTCTGTGTTCGATGTCGGTATCGCAGTCACAATCTTTAGCTTCTCGAGTCGGTGCATTTTGTTTTGCTTTGCCAGGGTTTCGACTGTATGTTGGGTGGGGTGAGTGAGTATGGTAAGGTGGAGTGTTTGTGGGGGATGAATTCGATGGGGTTGGGTTTTTCGGCGAGGGGTAAGGAGGATGGATGGACGAATCGGGATAACCTGCGAGGATGTGTTTGCTGGGGGATTTATATATGTAATTATGGTATCCTTCGGACCAGACACCTTATCCGTGATACTAGTTAGGCTACTGTACTAGTACTCGAGCGCCTGCCTGCGAAATTGGAGTTTGCACTGCAAATACCAGTATTGTCCAACGCATAATCACATAAGATCACTCGAGGATTATTATCTCTTATCACTCGCTCGCGATTACTGGCACTGCATCCCCCTATCGCCCCCAATTCTGCGGGGAATCATGCGTGCAAACACCCCCGGAAAACGTGACATGACGTGACGTGACAAAACAGGGCTTAGCTTATCCCTGGCGAACGAATGAACCAGCAAGCAAGCAAGCAAGCAATCAAGCAGGTAGAATGTTACTGCACCCGTGAAATACAGCCTTGTAACCACGGTCAACCATCTAGACTATGTGCTGTTCTCTGCTCAGAATATCCCCTTTCGTGATGTATATATATTCTTTATTGTCCCAATCCTCATGGTCGCATTTATGCCTCACTGCCTCCACCCCCACCACTATTGGATAAAAAGAAAAACCCGCATAAGGCTGCGAACGAGTGAAGTTCGTCAGTCTCGCTGCGGATGGGGAACGGGCGGGCGGGCGAGGCGCGGGACACTGTTGTTGTTGTGTATGGTACTGTTGTGTTGTGTTGTCAGGATGGATACCGTAGGTGATTTGTGAGGCTTGTACTGTACAGTACAGTACTTGTGCTTTTCTGGAGGTTGTTTGCTTTGGTTTTGGGTTGCGTGCTGCAGAGCGTTGTTGCTTGGCGAGGATGGATGGGCTGTGGGAGGTAGGCTAGGCAAGGTAGGAGGATAGTTAAGGTAGGCTGGGGGTGGCGGAGCTCTCTTTTTTTTTTAATTTTTTTAATTTTTTTAATTTTTTATTCAAGTTAATCTCGGGATTTCAGTAGACTTCCGGGGCGGGCTGGGCATGCTGAAAACTCGAGATGGTACTTTTGGCACGGCTATCATATAATACTTGTACAAGCCTTGGTGAGAGGAAGGGAGAGAAGAGAGAGAGAGAGAGAGAAAAAAAGAAGAGTCATCATAGTAGTCATCATGTCCACTGTAGTTCTTGTCTCGTTGAGTCAAGGCTGGCGGGCTGGCTGGCGGGGTGGAGGCTCATGGGCTGATCCGGCCTTAAATGCGAGTGGCTCACTGTAGCTAGTCTGCCATGATATACTGTAGCTCATTGTAACTTATAGCCCCCATCGGAGGGAGAAAGAGAGACTCTGACCCAGATTTAATTTAACGGACCGACTCACACAAAACGTTACTTTAGTCTACCAAAGGAACCCTTCTTCACTTTTCTTCTCTTCCTCTCTTCCTCTCTTCTTCTTCCTTTCCCTCTCAACTCCCTCTCACACCAAGGCCCCCATTTAAATACTATTCCCCCTCCTGTCTACACACAAATACAGTATTCCCCACAACCACCTCTTTCTGGCAACGGCTTCTTTCTCTCCTTTACTTCTCACTTCTGATTCAACTCGCTTCTCTCTCTCTCTCCCCGCTGAATAACTCCCCGGGACTTTCTCGCTGCCTTACATTGCAAAGGGCGAAAGGGTTTTAGGGCTGTTTATTATTACTGGAATTTCTTTAATCCGCTCTTTTCGGCTTCTTCGTCATGTCTTCTGTAGCCATCTTCATCCCTAACAGGCCTGGTGGCTCTTCATCCTCTTCCTCTACTTCGTCTGAGGCCCCGTCACCATCTGCTTCTCCTGCTACACCTCCGACTGGAACGTCTGGCTCTCCGCCCCCATCGAGACTTCCTTCTTCTTCCTCCATATACCATAGACGACGACCATCACTACTGAGTCGGTTTCCCTTTCTATCTTGTGATGATGCCCCTCCTAGCTATTCTCTTTACTGACTTGAAGCTCAACAGGCTCCTCGGTTAGCCGGGTCGAGCATTCAGTCTTTGATCTAGGAATCCGGGACGGTTCACCAAGACTGGTAAGCACTTGCCTTCCTTCTAGTGTCTCCCCAGGGCTCACCCTGTGTGTGTATTGGCGAGCTAACGGTGGGGTGGGGTTATCTTCAGATAACCTGTGTTAAAGCTTCCCAGGGCTTCGATTGGAATCAAGGTTCGTAACCAACACACCACATTCTTAGCCAGCTTGCTTCCCTTGTCTCAGCCGCGAAACAGGACAGCCTGGCTAACCGTAAGTCGCACTGTGTGGGATAAATAGACATCTTCCTGCCTTCGTCGTCGGAAATCACAATTCATAATGGAATTCAAAAGCCCGAGACTGTTCATGAGATTATCCTCTCGGAGGATGAGAGCTTCCTTCCGTCGTAATTGCGATTAGCGTTGCATGGTACGGGCGTTTTTATCAATCATCACCATCATCCATCATCCATCATCCATCATCCATCATCGTTTTTGGCATGACAAGTATTGGTCAAAAGAGAACGATTCGGCGATTCCTTCTTTCGGGATAAGGGCGTTTTGCGCGAGACCTTTTTTTTCTCTCACTTTTAACACTTTTCTGCACTTTTCTGTTTGTTTTTTTATGCATTTCAATACCTGGTTCTCACCGTTTTTGCGCACTCACAACGAGATAGGATCTCGGATGTGGTTTCTTTTTTCCATTTTTTATACGAAAATACATTGTCAGTAATGGAGTTTTGATTTTATTTTCGTTTATTCTAAAACCTTTCTATTTGGGTTGGGGGTTTATTGAACGAGGTGAGTACTCTACGGTCATGCTTGCACGGGGAACGGGGGGACGGGGGGACGGGCGGATGAGGATTTCGGAGGTTGTTGGGTGGGCTGGCTTGTGTCGATGTAGGGGAGTAGGGTAGAGATTCTGCTTATAGTGTGGTAAATAGCTTGGTTTCTGGTCTGGTATGGCCCCGTATACTATGCTAGGATATGATCTAGGTATGGGCGCGCGGGTGAAGAGGTGTTTTCTATGTGTGCTTTTGTTCTGTTTTCCTATGATTTCAGTGTTGCGCGCCTGCCCTTTAGCTGCGTTTTCTCCCGCATATTTTGTTTCCCTTCTTTTCTGCCGTTGCTCCCTCCTTGTTAATCGAACTCTATTCTTATTCTTTTTCTTCCCTTCTCGCGCGCGGTTACTTTCTCCTCTCTTCCTTAAGGCTTGTGTATCTTGTACCGGTGGTTATCGTTTTTCCAGCTTTCCTGAGTGTTCCCCCCCTGTCCTTTCCCATGTGTACGAAAAGCATTGCGCAATGTGATATCTGGCAAGCGGAAATTGTTTACTAGTTTCCCAAGGCCCACGTAGAGTGCTCGACCCCTCCTGTTCCTCTGAGGATATTGCCCTGCACTTTAGCCTAGGTTGGGTTATGTTAGGTACCGGGTATACGCATAGTTAATCCACTGCGTGCGCATCCTATCCACCCATCCATCCATCAATTGTAGTACACGACCGCTGCTGCCTTGGGGCGTGACTCGACTCAGCTACGGCAATCCGTCATGGCTTTATTACTATGAGGTGGGGTCTTTTTTTCTTCTTTGCTTTTTTATTTTTATCACTTGTCGGGAAATGTCGGTGCCGGGATGGAAGGTGGGATGGAATGGAATGGAATTGGTTAGGATTGGGATTGAGATCGAGATCAAGATTTGAGCCAGAGAACTTATGATAAGGTGTGGTGTGGTAGGGGTAGGCAGGCAGGCAGGTAGGTACAATACCGTACAGTGCGCGTTCTCAGATGGGGGGGGGGGGGTGTTTTTATCCGTAGTCGGGTCACGCATGGGGTGTCACTCGCTGATGGATTTTGTATGATATGATGGGTGTTCTGTCGTAGGTTTGGGCTTCGGGATGGGGGAAAGGTGATTGGGGTGGTCGTGGGGTGGTCTGCTAGGGTTGGGGGTTATATGATCTGGGAGGGGATGGGTGCATGGACATCAAGGAGAGATATTAAAGAGTGTTGGGTTTATGGGTTTGGCCCAAGTTTTGTATTCTACTTGTACATGCTATAAATGGCGGTTTACTTGTATCGGCTGGAGTGGTGTTGGGCGAGGGTGGGGACGGGGCTGCTCCTTCCCCTCTTCCAATCCATTCCGCAATAAAAAGAAGAGAAACGACAACAAGAAAGAAAAGAGGGAAAGAGCCATCCGACTTAAAACTGAAATTTGAATTCTCCGCCAAACGGACTACCCTGCCCACCCCTAAACATGAATTGTTGCTGCCCGCCAAATGGCTGGCCGGAGAATGGATGTCCATTCTGTCCCCAGGCTTGTCCGGGGCCGTCCTGCTCATTCGGATCATCCCCATTGTCAAATCTGGCCCTCAATCCCTCATCAGAGAGCACCTCGTAGGCTTCATTTATTGTCGCCATCTGCTTGAGTACCTCATCCTGTGAGAGTTCGCCGCGGTACTTGTCCGGGTGATACTTCTTCGTGAGTGCGCGATAGGCGCGCTTGATCTCGCGGCCTGAGGCATCGCGTGGGACGGAGAGGGTCTTGTAGTAGTCCTTTGCCTTTGAGCGGCGGAGGAGGTTGTGCGCCTCTTGGAGCTTTTTGAGGAGGGGCTGGGAGTCGGGATGGGTTTGCTTGGCGTGTTCAAGGGTTCGGATGGCTTCTTCGAAGAGATCCTCCGCGAGTTGGGCCGTGGCTTTGGAGAGGAGGGCTGGGAGAGAGTTGGGGTTGAGGGATAGGGCGGCGGCGCAGTGGGGAGTGGCTTTTTTGTAGTTTTTAGTCTAGGAGGGGATGTTAGCTTGGGTAGAGAAGGCGAGAGACGGGGTATATAAAAAAAAGGGGGGGGGGCACCTCTGTGTATGCTTCGCAGGCGCTTTCCAAAAGCCATAGTAACAGGTCTTCCGGACAGGCGGAGGTATAGTAACCCGCTTTCTTAATGTCTGCTACTTCCTCCTTGACTTCGTCGATGAGGCCAGTCTCGCCGGCGTGACCGACGAGGAGTCGCGTTGCGCTGGTGTATTGGCGCTTCTCAACTAGTGTTCGGACCTTTGCGATGGACTTTTCTAGATTCTTTATTCGGCGGAACAGCTTGCTGCAAGGCTTGGAGTCTGGATCTGAATGTAGGCATTTGCGGAGTTGGGTTACGGAACGGTCGTAGTCGTTTACGGAGAAGTAGAGGAGGTTGGCGATTTGTAGGTGCGGATCTATGTTGCCAGGGAGCAGTTGCACAAGGTGACTGTGGAGGTTGTTAGCATTGATTGTGGTTGAGGGGAAAGGTTGGGAAGAGCGTGCCTTAAATCACCAACCGCCTCATGCACCTCCCCCCGCTTCAATCTGCACCCTGCTCGCAGCGCCCGAAGCGGGTGCAGGCCGCTAGCAACCACGATCGCCTCCCCAGCATGCGTAACGCATGCCTCATAATCGCCCTTCCCCTCCGCTTCCATGGCCGCCTTCACAGCCCGCTCCGCACCTTCCAACTCTACGATCCTCTCCTTTACCGTTGCCCCACCAACCTTGTTGTAATCCCCCCTCGCAGCGCTCCAGTCCCCCGCCCTACTCTTCAGCTTTGCCCGCTGCAGTAAGGCAGCTTCAAAGTCCGGCTTCAAGCTGAGTACCGCGTCGAAATCTGCAGATGCTTGGTTACTGCGTCCGAGGGATAGGTATGTTGCTCCGCGCTTGAAGATAGTAAGGTAGTTTGTTGGATCCTTTTTTATCGCTGCGTCGAAGTGATCTAGGGCACCATACATGTCACCTTTCGCGAGGAGGGCATTGGCGCTTTCGATTAGCGATTGGACGGGTTGGTCGTGGAAGGTGTCGCAGGCGACCAAGTGGCCCGAGAATAGGGTTGCTGCAAGGGCTAGGGCTCCAAGTCGGACAATCATGGCGCCGCCGGGTTATAGTGCTGTTCGTAGTGGCTGGCTGGTTTTTTCTTGGTGCTCGCTTCGTGTGAGGGAAAGGGAGGCGTTTCAAGGCCTGAGAGAACTCTTACAAAGAATGACTGTGGGGTGAGATTCGTCGTGGAGAGAAAAGAAATCTGGGGCAGGGGAGAGAAAGAAAAGAGGGGGGGAATGTGAAAGGAGAGTCGAGGTGCGGAAGGAAATTATATGGAGCTGGGGTTGTTGGGTTTGCTCTAGGTGGCCTTTTACGAGTACTCATTACCTTGTGCTCTGCCACCCACCCACACCCAATCTTCGCGATCCGATAAATATAGAAGCTGCTTGAGCTTTTATCCGATTAGATTTCAGCCCATCTCATCTCATCTGATAAGGTATCAACCATTTTGAGCGACATCACACCCAACTGAAGTGGATATTTTGGGCCTGGATCCACCCCAACTTGGCATAACCACTATGGCAGATTACCGAGACATCTGGTCCCCAGCGAAGGTCTTCTCGCCATCGGCAGCGAAGCACCAGAATCACCTCGCGAAAGAATGGGCATATGTTGACCAATGGCTCGCGGCACGCTACCATCCAAAACCGGTACCGAAGTTTGAGCGAAATCCTGACACCCTTAAGGCGCTCATTGCTCTGGCTTCCGCGAATGAGGCTGCCGATGAAGAGCGGGCCTTGGAGATAAAAGTTAAGGAAAAAGCGCTCGCCGAGTTGAAGGCTAGGGATAAGGCCACCTCAGAGAATGAGGAGTCGGTTCTGGTTGCGTTGGAAGAGAACTTGACGCCTGAGGGGACTCGAGCCTTGAATTCTATTGCTCTGTTGTCGGTTGCATTGGGATCGACTTCTACGGATACTCAAAAGTATGGAATCCTCGGTCTATGTACAGGCATGGGAATGGGAGAATGAGGGAGGGGAGGACTAATAGGGAGATAGATTGGCGAAAAACTTGATCGACTTGACGAAAGAGGAATTCGAACTAAAATACCAATCACTTCGGATTGAAGCTCTGCATAAACGTCTACGGAAAGACCTCGCGCATCTGCGTGAGAAACTGAGCCGTATGGAGCACAGTGAGGAGTTCAAGGTTCCGCCAGGATTAGCTGGACAGGTTGCAGAGTGGACAAGGACGGGCAGACATTTGAGACATAAGGCAGAAGATTATAAGGAGAGGGTTGAGATGCTGCAGGTGAGTTGATTTGCTGTAAATTGATGGGGCAGCTGCTGATATATACCTGTGAGCTCAGAAGGAGTTTGATTCTTCACGTTTGGCAACTGGCTTGACTGTCGAGGCCATCGCGGAGCAAGAAAAGGCGGTGGAAGCGTTGAAAGAGCATGTGCTCAATTTGGAGTCGCAGGCCAAGGGCTTTCAGGGGCTACCTCCAGAGAAGGATCTTGCTCGGCTGGAGGTTGAGAGAGTTGCTAAAGAGCTCGAAGAGCTGGAGGCGAAAAGAGAGAAGCTCTATGATACCATGGTTGGGAATTGACAGCTGTGGCTCGACGTGTGCTATCATTATTCCGGGGAGGGGGGGTTGGGGGCCTAATTAGATACTTGTATTCATATAGGGATTCACGGATGTTGCAGGACATTAGCCTGATTGTAGAGGATGCTTTATAAATTTAATAGGCCTGATAAGCCCCCGCAGACAGCTCTCTGTTGGCACCATAACTCTCCATCCCTCCCTCCACAATACTATTAATAATAATATTATTATTATTATCATACCGATAGGGTAGTCTAACCCCAAGTCTCATCTGCATAATAGCCCCGTCTTGGCATTGGGCAAGGGTTAAGGGCGAAAAGCAATTATCCCGGGGGGGGGCAAGCTCATCGCAATCGCCAAAAGTCTCTTTCACACACCCAGAACCCTCTTTCTAACTCTATTTTTTTAATTTTGTTTTCTTTACGAGTGCGGGCGCGGGTAAAAGTGCAACACATCCCGATTCCTCCTCCACAACAAACCCGGTCGCCATTCAACTTTAACCCCGATTAATCGCCCATTATCCCCAAAACTACTGTAACAAGCCCTTCCCTTAACTCAATCATCATACTCCGGGACGCGCGCGCGTCTTCCCGCACCACGCCAACCGGGGGAGACGATAACCCAACCAAACCATCCCAGTAGGGTATTGTACCATAGCCAGTACCGCGATACCGTCCACTGGCGGGTTCAACACCACAGGCTCAATTAGCTACGATGGTAACAGTTCGGAATCCAACCCCGAAGCTGAGCGATGAGCTTTACAGAACGATGCAGGCTGTACTGGATTCACTATTCAATCAGAAAGACCCTGAGTTAGAAACCCCCCCCTTTCATGCATAGAGAATCTTCCACCCCTCATTCCTATTCTTCCTCCCATCTCTCCTCGCCTCTAATCTATTGCTAACCGGTAGTATGTGGATAGCGGCCGTGATATTTCTGCAGCTTTCCATGATCTTCTTCCAAAACGACAATATGCCGACTACTACAAGTTGATAAAACACCCACAAGCGCTCAATCCAGTACAGAATAATGTTAAGAGAAAAACTTACGCCTCCTTCTCAGCCTTCGTTAGAGACTGTACACAAATCTTCCATAACGCAAAATTGTACAATCGCCATGGCAGTATCATCTATGTCGATGCGGAGACTCTCGAGGCCGCTTTGCGTGCCGATCTGACGCGTGTTAAGGATACTGGGGTGATTGCTGAATCTGATGCTGCGCTTCCTGACCTCGGTCCATTACCTCCACCATCTCCTAGCGGCTCCCAAGGATCTCCTGATCCGGAGGAAGATTCCGCCGCTGAGGAGGAGGAAGACGAGGAGGAAGAAGAAGAGGAAGAAGATGAGCCGGAGGAGGATACTGGGAAGAAGCGTCGGACATCTGCTAGGAGGAGAAATCTGACAAAATCCTCCAAGCGGGATGCTGGGAGTGGTGATGAAGGACAAGGTGGTGGTGGCGAGGGGTCTAGGCAGAAGGATCTTAGCGACCCAAGGAGGAAGAGAGGGAGACCCCCGAGGGTTGACACTCCAATGGAGATCAGGGTTAAGAATGTGTTGAAGGCGCTTAGGAAGCTAAAGGACGAGAGGTTGATGGTTGCCTCATCCATTGGACGAGTGTTAGTGCTAACAGGTTTATAGCGATGGCCGCTTGAGGATCAGCACTTTTGAGAAATTGCCGGAGAAGAAGGAGTTTCCTGAGTATTTTCAGGAAATAAAGGACCCTATTGCTCTCGATATCATCCGGGTGAGTTGGCTTATGGGGTCTGGCTTGACTGGATCGCTAACAGGAAATTGTAGAAAAACGTCAAACGTCGCGAATACAAGACCTTTGACCACTTTATCGCCGACATGGAGCTGATGTTTGAGAATGCAAAGAGCTTTAATGAGGATGACAGTGATGTTTACGGAGACGCTGTCATCTTACAAGAGGAAATGCGCAAGGCTGCTGAAGTTGAGAAGGCTAAAAAGGACGAAGATATCACGGGTGGTGAAGAGGGTGAGCGGGGGGGTAAGCATACTAGGTTGCCCTTGGAGAAGGTTGAGCATAGAGGTGAAACATACCGAGTTGGTAAGTGCCCTAATCATAGCCTGGGTCGCTCTATTAGCTGCTAATAGCGCAGGCGATTGGATCCACATCATCAACCCTAATGATCCGAACAAACCAACCGTTGGGCAAATCTTCCGTACGTGGAAGGACCATGAAGGGCAGATCTGGATCAACGCCTGCTGGTATTATCGCCCGGAACAAACCGTTCACTGGGCTGAGAAGAAATTTTACGCAGACGAAGTTGTGAAGACCGGGCAATACCGAGATCATCATATCGACGAGGTCCTTTCCAAGTGCTTCGTGATGTTCTTTACCCGATATTCCCGTGGGCGGCCGAAGGGTGTCGACGAGAAGAAGTGCCCTATCTATGTTTGTGAAAGTAGGTACAACGAGGGCGAGAAGCATTTCAACAAGATTAAGACCTGGAAGAGCTGTATCCCAGACGAGGTTAGAGGGCAGGACTACGAGCTCGACGCATTTGAAAAGCAACAAGTGTTGAAGAAGCTACCAAGCCCTATCCTTCACTTATTACCGGAAAACGCATCGGAGGACCACCCGCTGCCAGACGCGAAAATGGGTGTCGAGAATGCGCCGCCAATCATTGGGGCGGTCTTCAAGAGACACAGGAGAGAGAATGTAAGTTTGCTGCCCCTTAGGTTTTACAGTATGCATTGTTGTGAGAGCCTAGTGCGATTTAACGTGTGACCTTGGAAGCAAACCTTACTGACACAACCTTCTTTTCTCCTTTTCTTTCAGGACTCGCCACCCCCAGAACCAACACCTCCACCAGCACCTATGCCTACACCAACCCCAGTCGCTCCCCCTCCTAGGGTTCCGGTGAACCCAGATTACACAGAGACCATGTCGATGACGCAGATGTACAAGCAAGCTCATCTCGCCGCATCTATTACCCCTTCGACGCCGCAGGGAAACTCCCACTCTGCCGGTTCTCCAACACCTTCTGGGCACCACCAGTCCGTCCGAACCCCTATGACCCCACAATACTCCTACTCGCATCAGCAGCACCAGGGAACCCCGACCACACTTCATCGCAGTCACTCGGGCAGCTATCCACCCTCAGGAACTCCTCAAATGTCTGCGCAAATGCTCGCCCAGCAGCAGCAGCAGCAGCTTCTGCTCCAACAGCAGCAGCAACAGCAGCAACTCCAACAACAACACCAGTTGCAGCAAAAGCAGTACAACCCCCCCGCGCCCCCTACCACATTCACGCTCCCAGACAGTGTGACGAACAATATCCCGGTCGAAACCGCAAACCAGTTCCTTCGCGACGCTGAGGGGAGATTGTTGTGGTTCACCGTGCCCCCGCTAGCTCCTGAGAGGCCAGTCGTCGAGGGACAAATTACTGGCCATTCACTCGCGTACCTGGCGCGCCAGGAGGAGATTGAAGAGCGCAAGAGGAAGCGCAGACTCGTGCTTGAGGAGGAGGGGAAGGTGAGGAAGAAGGCGAAAGAGGAGGAAAGGGATAAGGTGATGAAAGCGGCGGAGGAGGTGATGATTAAGGCGCTTAGGAAGCTAGCCGGACAGATTATACCTAGCAAGGGCGGAAATCAAGTGAATGGGAATGGAGAGGGGCAGAGTGTTTAGCCGATTTTCCTTAATCCCCTACGCCCTCTCACGCCTGTCATTTTGCGCTCTCGGGTTAGGCAACTACACCCTTTTGTCTGGTGCTTTTTTTCTTTTTTCTTGTGTATGGTTGGTTGATTGATTGGTCGGGTATCGCTAGTTCGTGGATACATACATAGCTTATAGTTCATCTATTGTACCGGGGTGTTGGCTTGGGGTTTTCTTTCGCAATACTGTACTCTAGTTTCTCTCTTTCTTTCTTCCCTGTCACAGCTCGATTGGAGGTTGAATGAATGGATGTGGGTACGGCTATATACTGCATTTCAAGAATAGAACAAGGAATAAGAATAGGATTAGCGCAGCATCGTTGACGTTCCTAGTGTTAACTTACCCGTGAATGCAAATTCGATCTCCGATTTGCGGTAGTCTACCGGCAGTCCCGGGATGGGTGGATCGCCAACCGGGTAGGGCTATTCCCCATTCTTTTGACAGATTTCTTACCGCACCGGTTGGTCGGTAAGTTTGTGATATCCTGATTCACTATTACGCGGGGAAAATTTGTGATACTATACAGCACTGGAGTCCACCGCGCTAGTGGATGCTCGCACGTGTGTGCGCGGGGGAGGTTGTTGATAATATCGTACTTTGGATTACTATACGATTCTTCGTGTGGGGTAACAGTACCGTGCCGTATTGCGCCATACCTATCGTGCCCTGGGTCTACCACGGGAGGTAATTAATGGTGGTCTCGTAGGGCTTTGTGGCTTGATGTAAGGTACCGGTACGATACTGTGCCCTAGTCTACCGGTAGTGGTAGCGGGGTGTGTGTACTATAGTGCGGGGTTGTTGGTGTGTGGGGGGGAACCGGGGTGTTTCGATATTCCCTTCATAAATTTAGTGATGCGATCCGTGAGGCTCGGCCCGAGTATTTCGCAGCCCTCCAGCCCAGCTATGCTTCTGTGTAGTGACCCCCATGCAGTGAGTGTCTCCTCCTCATGCTCTATTCCTGCTAGCTATATTTCCAATGTCTCCTGTTCGTAGAACAGTATTACCGGTATAGAATATGAGAATCGCACATTCAATTTAAGAACTAGGAGGCATATCATGGGTATGATCCAAAGCACAGGGCACGAGATCGCTCTAGAAAGAAGTCAGTTATTCTCTGCTGCGATCGCACCGTTTATAGTATTGCGAATCACCTTCTCCAGTCTAGTACCACCACAGCCACCACTAGCTGTGCAGCGAGTCACGAGATATCAATCTCTTCCGTGCAGGCCGATTCCGTCGACAATTAGTGTCTCTGAAAAGAAAGGGACTCTAATAAATCATTACATTTCACTCTATTCGAATAAGGAAAGAAAGAAAGGGGGGTTTATAGTACTGTACTGTACATGATCGAGACATCCATCGCTCAAATAAATCTCAAGTAATATATCACGCCCTACCTGAACCTAAATTTATTCTATTAAGCAAAGGAAAATAAACAAGCAGTGAGATTGCCCATGAGTGGGGGCAAGGCTAGCTTATCCAAGAAGAAACTTCCAATTTAAACGCCAGAAGCTGAAAGCAAAAAAAAATAGATCTCCGACCACCCCGCACGAAACTCATTCAGTTGACGATTTCCATGAGATGGGGTCATAAAGCCTAGGGAACCGAGTGGGGATCCAATTACCGGGTGCGTCAGGAATGCCGGGCCTGTACGATAGCAGTTCTACGAGTCTATTGTGCCTGTTTTTGGCGGCCAGCGTGAGCAGTGTTTGGCCAGATTTACTTAAACTATTGGGGTTGGCATCTTTCCGCCCTAGCAGTAGCTTCACTACCCCGTCACGGCCATTCCCGGCAGCCCACGAGAGCGGCGTTCGTACGCCGTGTCTGGGATGTCGGGTTGACGTCTTCCCGCGCCAACAGTAGCTCCACTGTTCCCTGGTGGCCACCCCGAGCGACCCACGAGAGCGGTGTTCGGCCATACCAGGAGTCTGGGGTGTTGGGGCTGACATCTTCCCGTCCCAACAGCAGCTTCACTACTCCCTCATGGCCATTCCCGGGAGCCCAAGAGAGCGATGTTCGGCGGAATTTATTTGAACTATCGGGGTTGACATATTTCCTGCCAAACAGAAGACCTGCCGCTTGCGGCGCCTTCGCCCACAGACAGCCTATGCTCCCAGGATTGACAAATCGCGGACCAAGAAATAACCTCACCACTCCTTCATGCCCACATCTAGCGGCCTACGAGAGCGCTGTTCGGCCGGAATTCGCGTCCTGCTGATCGGGTTCAATATGTTTTTTGCCCAGGAGCAATCCCACCACCTCCTCATGCCCATATCTTGCAGCCCATATGGGTGGCGTCACACCCGCACTATCTCTTTGGTTCACGTCCTACCTGTTCATCTTTATCAAGGTATTTGCAACATCAGCGATGCCGAAATAACAGATACAGTGCAGCGCAGAGAAAACCCGCGAGTGGGAGCATATCCAGTGGCCAGCACCCTGCTGATAGATTCCCAAAGGAGTTTGGCAGATATGTGACTATCAAAGTGACCAAGAAGCTGGAGCGCAAATGTTTTTGCGCGATCTGAGGGCTCCATTTGCATATGGGCTCCCCAATACAAAGAAGAATATTCAAGGAAGGGTGTGCTTCGGGGGTTAGGGGGCAGGTCCGCCGAGAGATCCTTGATGCGTTGGGAGCTGAGATACACCAAGCAGGTTTCCGCCATCGTCGAGTGAGCTCTGTCAAAGAGGACGGGGCGTGTGCAAAGATACTCCTGGAGGGTAAAATGGATCAACCTCAGTGTCGAGGCACCCTTATCCATGGTGACAAGTCCTTGACAACAGCCTAGCAAGGTTGATATCGCAGGGATATCATCGCTGTCGAGATCCTGCGACCCTATCTGAACCGCTAGAGCGTGACACATTTCATCGACACTCAACGGCCGTCTTGAATGGGAGATCCACATCAGAACTGCCATCCCGAGTCTTGCCTTCTTCCCACCTTGAGCCCTTATCCTCCCCAGCATTGCTTGATATGCACCCCCCAAATCTAGGCCATCCTTCATTGCCCTAAGCCTTTGTCTCCTTTGATAAATGGTCGTCTCTTCTAAAATCGCCTCAATGCTTAGGAAGACAAGCAGGAATCTAGATACGATATCTTTCAGTACACAATTTGAGGCATTTTTGTATGAATCCACGCTTCCTACATACATTTCCGAAACCGTTTCCGGAAAATTCCTCATAATTCCCTCCTCTAAACTCTCGTCCATCGCGTCCGGCATCGTATCCTCTTTTAGTCTTGCTCGCAGGAATATGGTGATATCATCCTCACTGGGTGCTATAGATATAGTCGCTGCCCTCCCAGCAAGATGCTTGTCAACCTTACCCTGAATATGTGCCCTCCCGGTGAGAAATATCCGGGCGCCTGGGGACTTCTGGAGAATTTGGTTGAGTGAGTCGAGAAGTTTCACCCGATACCCTACCAAACACTTGTCCAGCGCATCAATGCATATAAATGTGCACTGTGAGGATGAGATATCCAGTAAGAACTCAACAATCTCCGTGAGCGCTAGCTTCTGGCCGCCAATGACCCTCTCCCTATCGCGAAAAGCTTTGACTATTCCCTCCGGAACCTCGTTCAGCCCCCAATAACCTGTTTTAGCACCGAGCCCAGAACAGCAGCCGGGGATTGCTCCTCCCGAGCGGCGAAGTCGAAGCAGAAGCACGCAACGGCAGCGTTTCCCCCCACGACCTGCTTGCATAACGTATCTATCACCAGCGAGCTAACATCGCAGCGCATTAGCAACCCCCCACCCCCCGGGCATATTCCCCCTCACCTCATGTAGGTCTTGCCAACCCCCGGACTCCCATAGCAAAACAAGGCCGAGCCATTAGATTGACCCCCACGCCTACCCCCACCAAACCAATCCCGATACTCCTGAGTCCGCAAGAGCCGGTCTCCCACCTCGTCGACCCTACGGGCTCGAATGTCCTGGTGACGTATCCGGGGTTCCAGTGGCGACAGCCAGGCCAAAATTTCGGACTTTCCCTCGTCGGCCACCGTATAGTTATTCCACACATTGTTGAAAGAATTGGTGTTGTTAAAAGAGTTGATGTTGTCGTTGGGGTAATGTTGAGACATTTTTGTGTTTCGCGGGTTTTGAAAATTGTATAATAGAGGATGGGCTCTGGGGCAACTTTATACCGTGGGGTCGGTTGTCTGGGGGCTGATAGGGGAAGACGAAAGCGCTGAAAAGTGATTGATTATCTCACACTGCCAGAATTGGTACTACCTGTGCCTCCACAGTACAAAATAAAATACCATGTGGTTGCTCGCGCATATGTCTGCGGTCCGTGTATCCGAAATAAAATAAAAGTTATCCTACAGTACCTACTCATGTAATTTATGTGTTACATTCGAACTTTCATGTGACTTTACCTTCGGGTAATCGTGATCATGGTTTATTATTCCGTTAATAAAAAGGATATTTTCACAATATTTCGGCGGTAGGTAAGTGTTTTTTATGGAACGGTCGATATAGTGAGTGGTGCACTACTAGCAGTAGTAGTATACCATAATATTATTCAAGTGCAATCATAAAATCTCACTCGGTGGCATGAATGATTTGATGTCGATGTTTATATTCTTCATCCCTGGCCAATTAGATCGCTATGCTACACTACACTGCCCCAGTGCTACAATACAATACAAGACAAGACTCCGCTACAAGCCGATAATCCCCCAGCCAATCCTGGATAAAACGCCAGACGAGAGAAACAGCTCCTCTCCTCTTCACACTAACCTCGGTCTACCCAAAGTATCTACAGGAATGACAAAAATAAATATTACCCCCCCCCCGCTCTCGCCCCGGAACTACTCAAAAGTGAAAGAAGAGAAAAGAAACGGAAGATTACCCCCCCAGTGGTTCATCATAATTGACTACCCTCAGAGCACCCTTCGGCGCTGTAAACATAACCTGCACGACCCGCCCAGCACCAATCGCCGCCTCAACATCCCACTCATCCCCACGGTCTAGCATGATCGGTACAGAAACCGACCTACTCCCCGCTCCTTCCCCATCCTCCTCTTCCTCCCCCTCCTCATCCTCATCCTCATCCCCTTCATCCATATAGTCTCTCCCCAAAGAAACAGAGCTCGAAACGCTCCTAAAGGAAGTACTCCCAAACAACGACAATGGCGACGAAGGCTTAATCTGCGGCAGGGCGTTGCGCACGGCTGTCACGCTGAGCCAGCGCCTTATACCCCTTGATTGAGACGGGGTGGGGGCGGGCGCAGGGAGGATATTCGAGGAAGGCGTGAGGGACGGGTCCGAGGAGAAGGTTAAGGAGGAAGCGGGGGTGGCGGTTGATATCGTGCTGCTAGGCGCCGTGGCGGTAGTGGGGAATCGGGCGTGTGCGTCCAGAGAGACGCTCCGCTGTGTGACCGTCGGTCTAGGGGGTGAAGGGAAGAAGCGGGCTGGCTTCATTAGCTCTCGCACCCTCGGCGCGCGTACTGATGGTGCGATTGTCCGGGCGCGACTAGGTGGGTAACTGCGAGTGTACGGGATCCGCAGTGGCGCTTTCGGAAGGGAGTTTAGACTTTCCGAGGATAGCGTTGCAGCAACGAGTCTTGGTCTTCCCCTGCCCGGCATGATGGGTACCGCCGGTGGTGGCGGTGGTGGTACCGGTGCCTGCGCCGGGGGTTTTGGAAAGGTGGACTCCGGTGTCCACCCGTCCGAGGTCGGTGTCCCACTCCGGGAGTTCTCCCGTGTACGCTCGTAGATAGTTTCCTGCTGCGCCATTTTCTCGGCGAATGCTAGGGAGCGGCTGTATATCTCCGCCAGATCCGTCGAACCATCTGTTGCTCCGGCGCTGCTGGCGCTGTGTCTACGAATGCTTTCCTCGTCGCTTTCGAGGATTGTGGATACGCGTGCTGGCGCTGCGGCCCCACGGTAGACTTGCATTTGGCGGCCATGCTGCGGGAGTGGCTGTGGTGGTGGTGGTGGTGGTGAGGAGGTTGATGTTGAGGATTGGGAGAGACTGCCGCCGTCTGGAGTTAGGGAGCGGGAGAGGGAGCTGGAGGATTGGTTCACGCCGAGCATGCGGGTCATGTGTGTTTTTTCGACGATGCCTATGCGGTCGGCTGAGGCGTTGGAGCCGTCTTTTGAGTAGAAGCCGAAGGTTCGCCTCCCTTCTGTTTCCCAGGTGTTGCCCCTCATGAGGTCCTCTTCGTCCGAATTCTTGCTCCTGCGGCGATACCAGAAAAATAGTGCGGCTGCTACGATCGCTGAGAGGAGGCCAAGCAAGATGCCGAGGACAGTGGCCGTTTTGTTGTCTTTGCATTCCTTTTCTCCTTTCTCCCCCATTGAGAGGGGAGTTGCCTTTGGAGGTCTGTATGTAGAGATCCAGGTATTCGAAGTGACGTTGAAAAGGTAGGTAACCTCACTGACCTGCGGCACTTTCCCAGCCTCGAATGGGGAGATCTTGTACCCACTTGTAATCATCATAATATCCCCATCAAGCATCGCCGCCGCATGCCCGGCCAGTCCGTCCTGATGACCGTCGCCGGGAGGCCCAAGTTCTCCCCCAAAGATATACGGGACCTCCCATCTCCACCCACCTCTACCAATCTCGCCAGACATGTCCAGTACAATCAATCTAGGCTCAGCAGGGGTGTTAACATCACCAACCCACCCTCCGTAGACAATCACTCGCTTCCCGTCATTGGTCGCGACGGCAGTATGCCCCGCCCGGGAATCGATTCGCCGAGTAAGCCCGTCATCCCGTCGCTCTACAATAATAGAGAGATCCTCCCTCGTAGCTCCTGGGGTGGGCTCCGGCACGTTACCCACCTTTGTCGAGCTGGTGGGTAGCTTGGGCGGGAAGGATCTGGGCAGGCTCACGTCCGCAAATCTCCAGCGGCCCTCGGGGACAAGATACACAGCCACCTGCCGCATATCCACAAACGCCCTCTCGGTGTGTCCGCCAATCATGACAGTAGTCATGCTATCACCCTTCGAAACGGCCGTGAACGAAAACCCCGATTCAGGAATCGGCCAATCGTAACTATTATTACCCCCACTCCCACGCTCCACCAGCATGACAGCAGCAGAGGCAGCCCCAGGCTCCGATTCCGAAAGCCCCTTTCGCTTCCCCTGGACGTAAGAGACCTCGCGGATGGTGGGGAACTCAAGCTCCAGCATGGAATTCGTATACGCTGGGCCCGCCTCGCCGGGACAGGTCCCTCCGAAGAGGAATGCCTTCCGATGAATCTCCGTTGCGACGACATTCCCCTGCTCGTACTCGTGCAGCTCCTCGTCGCTCGGTCCAGCCCCATTCATGAACGTTGACCCCGGGGCAATGGCGCTCGTGGTCGTGGAGACCTCGTAGGAAAACCCCGCAGCATGATTCCTCCCTTTAGGAGCAACTTCCAAGCTCGACTTCATATTCCGGCTCCGCCAAACGCTCGCGCGGTCTGAAACGTTGTACTCGTAGAGCCCCAGATCCGAGTCGCAGGACCCTGTCAATAATACCATAACGTCGTTCTTGTCTGTCCCCTTCTCGCTGAAGAGTAACGGTGTCATCGAGATCTGCCCCAATCCTGGGTTCTTTGGCGGTGGTGGAGCAGGTAGCTCTCTGAATGCATTGGACATGTTCCTCGCGGATACCCGGTCGCTCACGTTTAGCGAGACGAACTTGAACTCTGTGGTTTGAGGTGATGGCAAGAAGAGGTATAGGGTTGAGGAATCCTCCGATAGTAGAGCGCTCGCGGGTGTGTATTGTGATAATGCGGTTGATGATGATGCGAACTGTGACAGCAATGATAATAGTGATGATAGGAAGAGAAGGTATCTCATCGTGACTACGCTACGCCCTTCTCCGTGAGGTAGGGTGGTGGTTTGAAGGAGCGTAAGTTCGACAAGTCCTGGTGAAGGAAGTGAGGGAGCATGACAGGACTAAGTTAATTGGAAGGTTTGCTGTAGGGAGATAAAGCTGTGGCGGGGCAGCGGGGTAGTGATGGATGGCTGGGGAGAGGGCGGGGGTTGGATGGCTGAGGGTGTATATACGTTCTTCTGTTTACGCTGGGTGCGGAATGGAGGACACATTCCAGGGGAGGGGGAGGGGGAGGGGGAGATGTTCCGGGGAGATGGCGTGCCCACGTGTTACGCAGATGTAGGCACTCGCCCCCCCTCCCCTGGATTCCTGTCACCCTTAGAGACATCCTGTCAGCCATCCCTTTCTTTCTTTCTCCGCGCCCCCCTCTCTTCACCTTCCAGCATCACCATATCTTCCTCCGAGTGACCCCCCATGATCCACACTTCATCCAAATCATCACCGATCATCCACCGACGACAACCAACCACCTTCACCTTCGAATCTCATTCATCGCCTCTTCCCAATCAAAGTGACCGCCGAAAACCGTCTCCACGGGCCCACATGACCCCGCAGAAGCAAACATTCCCCGACCCTCAACCAAATTTGCTCAAGCAACCCCCCCAATCCAGAGGAATGATCATCCACTAGCCTCCCCAGTATCAATCCACAACTCGCTTCCCCCAGCTTGTCTCTCAGCCATCTCATCCGGTAATCTAAGGATCAACCGACAAACAAAAAAAAAGCCCGAGCCAATGGTAAACTTTATTCCAATACCAGTTTACTAGTACCTTCAACGCCAAGACTCTAACCGATCGCTACAACTTCCGCATTCAGACACGATAATAAATTTGCTAAAACAATCCTAGTCAGAATTTATTAAGCCATCTGTCCGGGGGGAAAAAAATACTTCGAGATATAAGTTAATTAAATTCAGTCCAGTCCAAGAGACTATTCAACTTCTAACCCACACGGTGGAAGTATGTACAAGAAAATCGGAAAGATCCCCCCAAATTTACAGCCAATCTAATTTACTCCCAGTGATATATCCGGATGCTAATAAGAAAATCCAATCCCAAAAAGGGATATCGATGAAGTGCTACCCATCCCGATCATATGCAGTACCGCAGATATAGCAACAGCCTTCAAAGAGACCTTGCCCCTTGTTGTTTCGCCATGATTTTTAACTTTTTTTTTAACATGTACCGCATCAAAAGCCACCATATACGAACCAATGAAAGGGCTAGCTAGGACGCTTAGAAGGAGTAATTTTTGATACCCCAATGCTAGAAGTCGAGTTAGCCAATAGATCATAACGTTTGTGAGTATGAGACGAACCTTCTCAGCATTGAAAGTAGCGGGGTTATCTTTCTTCCAGAGGTCGTCATAAGCAGTGAAATAGCACACTTCGGATCCCATAGCGCTCTTGATAGAGGAAAGGGCAGCAGCTTGGTTTTCGGGGGAAGGAATAGCAGAGCCATTAGGATCACCCTGAGAAGGCCAGCCGGTTTCTAAAAAGGTGTTTAGCGGTTGGTCTTACTCAGTAAACACAGCACACTAGAACCTACCAGTGATCAGAACCTTCTTTCCACCACAAGCGTTCTTAACATTCTCGGACTGAGTCTTCAAAAAGTCACCAGCGGCAGAAGCGGCAACCTTTCCATCGAAGAAGGCATGGCAGTTGGCAGCAACATAGTCAGAAGCTTCACATAGGGACGGGTTGGCCATGATGGCAACAAAAGTGTCAGCCGTAACGACTGGTCCAGTGTATCCAGCGGCTCTCAAAAGAGAGCGAGCGCTGTTAACCTTTGATACGACATCTGCAGCACCCATCTGACCGGAATTGACAACTTCATTACCAACAGCAACGGTGTGAACAAGTGGCCAGTCGCTCCCAACCATGGTTATAAGTTGCTTGATCTCATTTTCGCAGTCGGGAACATTGTGAATACCAAGGAAAAGCTGAAAACCATACTGCTTTGCCGCAGCGATACCATTGGGAACCTGGTTGCAGTCGATACCGTAGAGACGGAGGAAAGAGAAGCCTCCAAGTTTGGAAGTATCGGAAAGAAAGGAGGGAGTGTCCTTGCAGGTGCCATCCGCGTTGTAGGGAGAGTAGACAATTCCTCCCTTAGATCCGGTGGTAGGGACATCATCAGGACTTGCGAACCTTCTGCCATTACGCCCTCCTGTGGACAATTAGTCAAAAAATGACTCAAATACAAATCTAGAATTTGCGATAACATACCATGTGGCTGGGCAGAGCTGAGCTGCGATACTGCAAGCAGGGCAAGTGCAACAACATTCGACAAACGTGCGAAGACCATATTTGCTGATTGCTGTTCTGTATAGTCCTTTCGATTTTTCTTATAATGGGGACCTTTCGAGGATGTAGATGTCCTGATCTTCACTAATAACAAGCTGAGATTAAGTTATCCCTTCGTTTTTTTTGTTGAGAAGCTGCAGGACTGAGACTAGTTTAAGACAGGCAGGTGGGTATTGAGAGGCTGAAGGATTGTTTGCTATCAAAGCTAAGGAAAGTGTGCACGTCGATTTAAATGAAAGGCAAAGGAATGACTGGTTGATAAAGGGATAGAATAGAAGGAGGGTGAATGGGCGACAAACAGTCTCAGCAATGGGTTAGAAAATGGTGGGGACAGAATTGGGAGTGGGAGGATGGAGGTAGATAAATAGAAAGACCGACCAAGGGGACGAAGGATAGTTGAAAACCACAACCACCCGTCACTAACTCTGCCGGGGGGGGGGGGGGGGGGCAGGGTTAACACCCCGTGTGCA
>Ga0307517_10002467_pt1 | contig 29595 bp, 22 predicted proteins | sample 23_EM_MG_FD_194515 | JGI IMG/M metagenome (GOLD analysis project Ga0307517, IMG submission 194515) | Populus trichocarpa ectomycorrhiza microbial communities from riparian zone in the Pacific Northwest, United States - 23_EM | ecosystem: Host-associated > Plants > Roots > Unclassified | place... | reverse complement strand
ATACGAAGTAATTAGGGGGTGTTTGGCCAGCCAATTCTGATCTCAAATTGTGATTTCAGATCAGAATTGAGAGGCCAAACACCCCTTAGATTTCAACCTGCCATTTGTTTAGTCAGAGAATATCACTTGTAGGAATAAGTGGGGCCCCGCACAGGGGCAAGAGTGGGGGACAAGAAGACGGGGGCCCGTCTAGGCAATCAGCGGGGAAAGTAAAATACCCGCCCCGCCCCACAGCCCGGCCAGGGCCCCGTGTCATACGGGGCGGGGAGGAATGGCAAAGAGTTGACCCCGGGCCGGAGTAACGGCGGGGTCACAAAGTGAAAACCCGCCCCGCCCCGCCCCGTAACGAACACTAATTTCAATCGCCGGAGGTGGAGGAGAGATGGTTCGTGTCCTATCCCTTGGTCGGATCCAAGAGCCTTATATAGGCATCTTCCCACAACCCTAACCCTTGTGACTCATCACCTCGCGCTACATAAACCTCTATGACTCATAGTAAGTCATAGCGCGAAATCCATCGATGACTTATATAAGTCATCGCACAACATTCCGTTAACCAATCAAAACTTATAAACCAAGTCATCTGCTCAAACGAGTCACATGCGTGAAACCCATGACTCATAATATGAGTCATGTGCGAAAGTCATTACATCGTGTGACTTCACAATCGTAAGTTATAAAACACTCAACCAATCATAATATAACAATGACTCGCTAGTGCGTAGTCATGTGAGAACTATGAGTCAAGTGACGTCATAGTGTGAAATTCAACATACCTTATGACTCATAATATGAGTCATGTGAAATCTGCCTTGCTTAGTCACGATTTATGACAAGTGGGATAGTAGGCATTGTCTGAAGTAGAATAGATTTTAAATCACTTAAAAGGAAAAGAGATAAAGATAAAGATGAGGAAAGATACTGATTGGTAATTTGAATTAGATAATAGAGAGTAGTATATATCTTTAGAAAAGTATCAATAGGAGTAGATGGATAGCCAACAGATAGAAACTATAGACTATGTAAATAGTTGAACTATTAAACTATTGGAAGGGCAAGAGAGAGTTCTCTATCGACACATTGTTTTCAAATTTCCTCTTTCTTCTTGATTCACATTGTGGATGGATATCAATGCTTGTTGACCAGACAACTATTAGCTTCTATTTCGCAACTTTCATCCTACGATACCACTTTGTAATAGTGTAAACTAACTCATTTAAGCTAAACTTAGAGTATCATTGACTTTCAAGAAGACAGTGGAGCCTGAGTGCACTATTAAGATAGTAATCAATTCTGAAAGCGAAATAATAAACAAAAATACATTATAAGTCTCTATCTATAACTTAAATCTTTGTTTCTATGATGGTTTTCAAGGTTCATTTTTATACTATAAGCTAACTTAAGTTACAAAAAATACCTTAGCACTAGTATTCATTCCTGGACAATAACCTCATTTAACTGCTATATAAATAGTAGCCACTAGACCAAATCGGTGCCCACTCCATCTCAAGTACAATGGTCAAACTGCTCACTTTTCAGAAAGCTAATAGACCCTACTTTATATACAAACCCCTGTTTTAGTTCAGTAATACCACAATCTTAAGTGTTAAACTCTCCCAAAGGACACATTAATGCTGAACCTTTTTTCACATCTCCACTGTCAACATGAGACTCAGTAAACACATTATCTAAACACTTTTGCAAAGTAAACCATTCTCTTTCATCAGTTCTGAAGAGTGTCCTTGTTGTGTTGGGACATGTTTTTAGTATTTCCTCATACTTCTGCATGCACTCCATATGAACCGCTGCCAATAAAATCCACTAAGCTCTTGTTAAAACTCCTATTGACTTGAACAGGGGCCCTATCACTATTTCCATCTCAGTTTTTATCATTGTATCGCTAGTAGCAACACTTCCAAGATCAATATATTCTTGCTCTATCCAAATACCCCAATGATAAACTCCAGTCCACACCCAAGGTGGCCAACAATGGTGTTTTGAAAGAACATATCCCTTGTACTCTTTAGGTCATGAATCGCTTGGTATTCCTGGTGAATTAATTGACCTGTATTTCTCAATATTCCAGCACATGGACTTTTCCACATAGTCCCCAATCTGCTCCCCTAAACTAGCTTCAGGCCTGCACCAAACATAACAAATATTTTTTCATAATTCCATTAAAGGCCATATCAAGATCTTTTTCTCCAGCATCTATCAGCTCAAAGGTTGAGCCGACAGACTCAGTATCTTCAAGGGTGCAGATGGTTGTAGTAAGAGGAGAATACTTTTCATGATAGCTGACATTGAAAAATACCTCAATACTATTACCCATTTTATGTAATTATTATTTAGTATATTCTATTAACTAGTTGAACTTACAATTGCTTCCAAACACATACTTAAAGGTAAAATTCCCTTTCTCTTGTGCTTTTGCTGCTACCTGTTTCGCTTTTACTGATAGCTGTAGTTGAGAGGCCAATTTCTTTTGTAGATTGTAGTTGAATAATGCTTTAGGGCCTTGTTCATTTTGTCAACATTCCACAGGTAGAATTTGAAAGTTGAATTAAGGATTCTGGCTTTTGAAGCTGGAGGCAATTCCTTTTTCTCTCCTTTTGGTACATGAGGTGGAGCCTTGCAAATGCTGGCAGGGGTGCACATTGAAGCCCTTGGGTAATGCATGTTGTGTGTAAAGAGTGAATTGAGCCTGACCAGTAGGTTGCATGTGCGTGAATGGTAGAATTGAAAAGCAAAGTTACAACTCAGTCTTTAACTATCCAAAGCAAGGACTACAGTCCAATGCTTTTTGGGGTACCAAGGGTTGAAGAAAGCAACATGAGAGCCAGGAGGAATAATAGAAGAAGTGAAGAATTCTACAAAGGAAGTATTTGGTGAAGGGAGCATTTAAAGAGGGGAGTGCTATCATGCTGAGATCTGTGTTTGTGGTCTGCAAAAAATATTAACCAGTCACTGCTAGCTTAGTGGACAAAAGAAACCAGTCACTGCTAGCTTGGTCGGCCAAAAAACAACTCCCCTATTACTCTTAGCTCAGTTGGCAAAAATAAGCGCCACAGTTGTGGTTAGCTTGCCAGACAAGATACAAACTTATAGCAACAAGACTGTGTACTATAGTTCATGGTATAAGGGAATGTCTCAATCGTTTTCATGGTATACCGAACGTTTACCCAGTTAATATTGGTTAACCTGCAAGATAATCCGTGGCTCGTGCGCAAACATCCCCCTGTGCCTTGTGCACGAGTATAAAGGGATTTCGGGTGCTGTAACACATGCTGCTTCTTCATCTTACTGCGCCCGACTTTTTGCCATCACAAAAAGTCCTCACTTTTTATCACTTGAAGTTCCTAATCCGGTTTAGTCTACACATAACTGTAATGGTCGTAGTACAAGTCAATTTCGAGTGATTCCCCCTATGATTCACTTGCCAAGTGCACTAGACCAAAGGCAGAGCATCTACTAGCAAAATTAATAGATTAAAGGAGAGTATACAGACTGGGCTATGTAATAGACGAGAGTATCTCCTTAATAGAGTAGACAAATTATGGTGTCTTTATTGAAGAGGTAATCCAATCGCCAGTGTTCCCAATGGGGTAGGCCGTAGGCCAGACCATCCTGAAATTGCTTTGGCATGCCCGCGAAAGCTGTTCAGGCGTGATAGTCATCTATAGGCCATGCGATTAGCATTGAGAACTGATCGCTTTAAGCATATCTTGGTTGCCCCACCTCTTTCAAGTTTCTCATCTTTTATTATTTTTTCTCTTTAATACTTTGCTTCTTAAGCGATTCCACAGCTCCCGGTATACTCGTGCACAACTATTAAAAATAATTCTCATATTCTAACTAATATCTGGAGCGGGGCTGTTATAGATATCAGGGAGAGAATTTTGGAAGGCTTCACTGCGGCCTGGGGTACTAGGTATGTTGGGTGCAGTCTTTTCGGTTCCATCCGGTCGGGCGGGAGATGCTATAATCATCGCAACAAATATATTTAGGCTCTTTGACCACTAGCAGATACTACATACATGATGAAGACAGGCTCCTCTGGGAATAAGTGGGGCTGAGTAGGCCCTGTTACTGCAGCCATGTTATGAGTCTATTCTGGGGGGTTTGATTTGTTGGACTGCTAGCTGGGTCCCTAGCTGCAATTAGAGATTGTAGTTTGGGTTGAAGATTCCACCTGGGGCTACAAAAATACAAAAATAAAGAAAGAATAGCATAAATAATTCAAGCGCTAGTGCTATACGGTGAACAGATTCTAGAGTCCCCACCTCTTGGGCTATCTGCCATGGTCATGAAAAGGGGTCGTCTGTTTCCGAGGTAGAATAATGGTGGAAAAGGATAAGTGTCCAAGTTTTGATAAATACTACAGGAACTCGTATAATTGAAGCTCGCTCTAAGATGTCCGACATTGCCTCTCTTGGATAGGGAGACAAGATCATGGAGAAAGCTGATCCTCTCCGCCTGAATTTAACACGGGAAAGGAAACAAAAAGAGTCAGGCCTTACCAGCAAGTGCAACTCCAACGTCGTAGCGCTAGGTTCAATTATTCAAGTTCTCGCCTGCACGATATTTTTCATTTTTGCCTAACAGAAAGATCGCAGCGCCTTAGGGGATGCTGAAGGATATGCTTAACTAACCTGACCCATTCCGCCCTTGGGCTACCCCGGATAAATGTGAGGCCCAAGTGCAGAGAATATTGTAGGCTAAATCATTCTTTAGTCATATTCGCGTTGCTCAATATACAAGTAGTTTTGTGGTAAATCTCATATACCATACAACGCCGGTCGCTCGGCTGTTAAGTGGCTCTCTATTTACTATACCACCCCCCGCACAACACCCGATTCGAGGCATATGTGTATAAACATTATCTAAATGAAGAGGGAAATTCTTGAGAAATGGGTGGAGGAAAATAGGGTATAATGTCGGGGAAGGATATTTTATAAGCATAGACAAACAAGGTTTTGTGAGGCGGTAGCATATCAAGCAGTGACTCAGAGAATCCAAACACACAGGCTAATCACTCAAACTAGGTACAAAAGACGCGAGCAGATTGAAGGCATATATTATACAGAATACAGGTATTTTCCAGAGACAAGTACATGCCCAAGATATCTTCATGGATGGGAGTTTAGGTAAACAGAGAAGAAAGGAGAAGTAGGGGGAGAGTGTCTGCAAGATGGGAGCGGATAGCAAGGTGTAGGTAAGGAGATTCGGTGAGAGGACTGGAGCTACGCTCATAGGGAGGACGGTATGTATATGGGAACTATAGCGAAAGATAAGTATATAGGTGGGCGGAAGGGAGTGCGGGAAATTTCCTGCTGAGACTGGCCCGGAGAGACTAGAGCTAATAAAGCCTAGAGGAGTGAGACAGTCACGCTACGGGAGCGGAGAGAGGCAATAAGGAGTAGTGTTTGACAACGACGGTCTAGCACGTTGCGATTGACACTGTCTAGTGTGGGTAGTAGATCACCACCCCTTATGCCCACTGAAAGAAGCGCGCTAGTGCTGTTCGGTCAACGTTGCTTGGCTTCTCGGGACTAACTTCGCTCCGTGGGAGCAGTAATTTCACCACCCCCTCATGCCCATTGTAGGAAGCGATACAGAGCGGTGTTCGGCCATCGTCGCGGGGCTTGTCGAAATTGATATCGTTCCGTGCGAGTAGTAGTTCCACCACCCCCACATGCCCATTGTAAGAAGCGGTCCAGAGTGGTGTCCGGCCATCGTCGCTGGGTTTGTCGGGATTGACATCGTTCCGTGCGAGTAATAGTTTCACCACCCCCTCATGCCCATTGTAAGAAGCGGTCCAGAGTGGTGTCCGGTCATCGCCACTGGGCTTGTCGGGATTGATATCGTTCCGTGCGAGCAGTAGCCTCACCACCCCCTCATGCCCGTGAAAAGAAGCACGATAGAGCGAGGTTTCGCCGCTGTTGTCTGGCTCGTTGGGATCGACATCGTTCCGTGCGAGCAGAAGTTTCACCACCCCCTCATGCCCACCGTAAGAAGCGCACCGGAGTGGGGTTTTACCCTGGTTGTTTTTCTTGTCGGGATCGACGTTGTTCCGTGCGAGCACCAGTTTCACCACACCCTCATGCCCGTTGTAAGAAGCGGCCCAGAGAGGTGTTCGGCCATCGTCGCTGGGTTTGTCGGGATTCACGTCGTTCCGTGCTAGTAGTAGTTTCACTACCCCCTCATGCCCGTGAAAAGAAGCACGCCAGAGTGGTGTTTGGCCATCGTTGCTGGGCTTGTCGGGATTGACATCGTTCCGTGCGAGTAATAGTTTCACAACCCCCTCATGCCCATTGTAACAGGCGTTCCAGAGTGGTGTCCGGCCATCGTCACTGGGCTTGTCGGGATTGACATCGTTCCGTGCGAGGAACAGTTTCACCACCCCCTCATGCCCGTGAAAAGAAGCACGCCAGAACGAGGTTTCGCCGCTGTTGTCTGGCTCGTTGGGATCGACATCGTTCCGTGCGAGCAGAAGTTTCACCACCCCCTCATGCCCACCGTAAGAAGCGCACCGGAGCGGGGTTTTACCCTCGTTGTTTTTCTTGTCGGGGTCGACATCGTTCCGTGCGAGCATCAGTTTCACCACACCCTCATGCCCATTGCAAGAAGCATTCCAGAGGGGTGTTCGGCCATCCTTGCTTGACTTATTAGGATTGATATCGTTCCGTGCGAGGAGCAGTTTCACCACCCCCTCGTGCCCATTGTAAGAAGCGGTCCAGAGCGGTGTTCGGCCATTGTAGCCGGGCTTGTCGGGATCGACATCGTTCCGTGCGAGAAGTAGTTCCACCACCCCCTCATGCCCATTGTAAGAAGCGGTCCAGAGTGGTGTTCGGCCATCGTCGCCGGGCTTGTCGGGATTGACATCGCTCCGTCCGAGGAGCAGTTTCACCACCCCCTCATGCCCACTGTAAGAAGCGGTCCAGAGAGGTGTTCGGCCATCGTCGCCGGGCTTGTCGGGATTGACATCGCTCCGTGCGAGCACCAGTTTCACCACACCCTCATGCCCGTTGTAAGAAGCGGCCCAGAGAGGTGTTCGGCCATCGTCGCTGGGTTTGTCGGGATTCACGTCGTTCCGTGCTAGTAGTAGTTTCACTACCCCCTCATGCCCATGAAAAGAAGCACGCCAGAGTGGTGTTTGGCCATCGTCGCTGGGTTTGTCGGGATTCACGTCGTTCCGTGCTAGTAGTAGTTTCACTACCCCCTCATGCCCATGAAAAGAAGCACGCCAGAGCGGTGTTTGGCCATCGTCGCTTGGTTTGTCGGGATTCACATCGCCGTGCGCCAGCAGTCGTCTCACTACTCCTTCATTCCCTCGTGCAGCAGCCCACATTAGTGCTGTAAAACCCCTACAGTCACTTTCATTGATATCGCAGCCTTGGCACTCGATCACAGCAGTCACGATATCATCAATTCCGAAGTAGGATGCGCAGTGCAAACTGGGCCATAGGTGATGGGGGAGTGAACAATTATGGAGACTGCTTATTTGTTGGAAAAGCAGACTAGCATATATATGGTTGCCGCCACGGTTTAATAGCTCTAGTGCAAGTGATTTCCCGCGATCTGAGAGTTCCGCTTTCGCGTGGCTTCCCCAATACAAAGAAGAATATTTGAGAAATGGCATGTCTCTAAGGTTAGAAACGCTTTTTGCTGGGAGACCCCGAACCAACTTGTAGTTTAGATAGGTCAAGCACGTTTGGCCAAGTGCTCTGTGGGCACTAGGAAAGATACCAGACTGGCAGATGTACTCTTGAAGCGTGTAGTGGATCAGCCGGACTGTGGATGTCTCCGTATCAACCGCGGCAAGCCCCAAGCATGACCCTAGCACCGTATCTTGCGGCCGGATATTGTCAGGATCCAGATCCGTCGACTGCAAGTCCACCGCCAGAGCGTGGCAGAGTTCGTCAATCCGTAATGGTCGCTTCGCATGGGATACCCACATTAGCACCTCCATCCCAAGTCGCGATCGGTCCCCTTTCTGCTCCCCTATTCGCTGTAGTGTTTGGGCATACACACTGTCGAGACCCACGCCCGTGGTCGCCACCTTTCGCAGCATTTGCTTTCTCCTCGCTAATGAGGTCTCGCCCAAGATTGCTTCAATATTTAAGGCAGCGAGCAGAAACCTGAGCATAATATTAGTGGTGGATTCAAATTTGAATTAGCAGTGCTTTTACTCACATTTCCGAAGCTTTTTCCAACATTGTTTTCATGATATCATTTTTCAGATCCTCTGTCATTAAGCCCGGATCTTGATCATCGTCATCGTCCATCTTCCGGCTTAGGTATCGCGTGATATCTCTTTGGTCGGCAACAATGTGTATGTCATAGGCTCTCTTGGTGAGATGCTTATCGAGTTCCGCGCGAATGTACGGTCTCCCTGTAAGAAATAGCCGCACATTTGGTGCCTCTTGAACAATTTGGCGTAACGCACGAAGAAACTCTAATCGATGCTGTGGAAGCATCTCGTCCACTGCGTCGACACAAAGGTATACTACCTCGATGGAACCGATCACCTGAACGAATAATTTCACCATATCCGGCAACTGCAGACCATCGCCACCTTCCTGCTTCGACTCGTCAAAAGCACTTTTAATTTCGCTCGGAATCCTCGGTGCTCTCAAAGCGGCCTGCCGAATCAGACCCCCTATCATATTCACTGCCGATTGGTCCTTCTGTGTCTGGTAATCGCAATAGAGAAATATAACCGCCATATTCCGTCCTCGGGTTTGCTTCCGCAAGGTGTCTATCACTAATGAACTGATTTTATTGCTCGTCAACATCGTCCACGGTTTCTGGAGTGTACTCTTCTACCTCATGTAGGTCTTGCCAACCCCTTGGTACCCGTAACATAGCAATGTACGATTCGACGACCCGTCCTGGCTCTTGCGCCATGACTCGAACTCACTCCTCCGGAGAACCCATTCCCCAAGACCACCAAGGCGGCTATTTCTCACATCCTGATGCCTTTTCTGGGGTTCGAGTGGAGATAACCATTCTTGGATCCGCAAAGACTCTTCCTCTATTCCCACGTTGATGGTGTTATTATAGCTGTTTGACACATTCCCGACGTTCGAATTCGAGTCACCATAAATGGTGTTGGTCATGCGATGGTCGGTACGGGTGTTCAACATCCCATGCTGCCATGGGCCGAGACTTGATCCTTCCTTTCCCGTCGGTGATGTATTCATAGCGGATAAATTTGGCAATAGGGGAGAAAATAGTATAGTAGTAGGGTAATTTGTCGCAGATGATGGGCGACTTATTCACTTAAACAAGGAAAAGCGGGGCTCTCTCTATTGTTCATGGTCGCTTGTCGTGCGTGACACAGGCCGCCTCAGCCAACCACTTCCGCGCCAACAACCTTAATTATCCCATGTTTGCGCCCTCGCTAGCAGACTCCGCTGATAGTACAAGTATAATAATCCTAGTAGTAGAGTGTTGTATTAGGAGCAGAGATGAGCGCAGACAAAGGGAAGCGCACATGGTATAGAGGAACACTGAAGTGTGGACAAGCGAACATTCTAGGGCATGAACGGATGTACTTGGGTGTGAGGGTAAGTGATCGGAAGAAAAGTGGTGGGTGCAACACCACTTTTTTTCCGATCACTTTTTGCTCATGACTGGTACTAGTAGAGGGCATACCGTATGCGGAGATAGGGTTACACATGTACTTCGAACACACTCGCGCAGCGTACAAGTACCGGTATTGCTCGAGAAAACACAGCGAAAGTGCTTGTGTCACCGGTCCCGACTGTTTGCCGCCACAAAAAAAACCCTCACAGGTTATCACTCGAATTTCCTAATCCGGCGTGTTGAATTTCTGATTATTGTCTGAGTCTTCCATTGTCCTCAAACAACGGCTTTGTCTAAAGCATTTCTTTCCTATATCATTGCGCTCTATTAGGTTGCATCTTTTGTGGTGGTGAGACATCATCAGTTGGGTCTTGATTACTGAGCAGCTATTTTTGTATCAGCTAGGCTTTATTGCGCTCTCCAGGTTTGGAGGCGTACACTAAGTTGAAACACATCATGATGATGCGTTCGGGGCTGAAGACAGGAAACCGGTTACTTTTCATGACGGATGAGGTCACTTACATTCCCTATATATGTTTGGCCTTTTGGCCCTTCTCTTTGGATAACAAGTAAGAATGATACGGCGAGCAGAAGTTGTGCGAATTCTTTACAGTTCCGCGTTCACATATTGAGGCACAATTACAACACGGCGTACTCCCCATACAAACTCCGCGCCTTGTAATGGAGGTGGGCCCGACTTTTTGCTATGATACCCCTAGTACAAGCAGAGTTTTCACTATAATACTTAAGGTGAACCGTAGCTAGCAACCCCCATAGAGAATACACACCAGAACCTCTCCTCCCGTCAATACACAAGCACACAATTGAAGCATCCATCATCCGCTTGGGGAAAGCTTTTGCCAACTAACTTGTCATTGATTTTACCCAAGGCTCCTCGAGCACGACATCCGTATTGCGTCGCGGAGCGCTTTTTCATCACTTAACCTTCTCAGCAACTCATTTGAGTTCCCGGCACAGTGCGCGCGCTCGAGACCCGCATTGAGGAAACCTAGCCTTTCGGTAAGGTGCTCGTGGGAACTCATTATCTGCGGTATGGTACACCCCGGACCGTTGCGATAGCTTACTTACTGTACTCGCGTACTCACCCATCTTTGCCAAGAATACTTCCGTGAGCCGAATGTTTGGTGAGAACTCCAGCAAAATATCGGCTGGCGAAGGTATTCTTGGCAAAGACAAGCGAGTACTCGAGTACAGTACTTAAACGAAGAAACCCACGGATAGTGTATCTACTTTCAGAACCACAAGAGACACGAGCTAGCAATCGTCACTATCAATGAATCCCTCCAGGAAAGAAAAACCACACGATTCACGATCAAATCACAACCCGGCAATCATACCTTCCATCTGGCATATTCCGGCGATAAATCGTAAACTTAGCCCATCACCGATCCGGCCCACCGAACCACCTTGTTATCGAATCTAGCTACATAAGTTTCACTTGATAGTGGTAACAATCCGGTGTTATCAGTGATGAAGCTAATGGAAAGCACAAAAGATGAAGGAAACGAAAGTGCGATCACGACAGATGCTGAGTGGAGCGATCAAGGAGGGCGAAACGGTTGTCTGGATGGCTACCCCCTCTCTAGCTGCGGACAAGCCAGGAACTAACAACCACAAAGCGCTCCCGAAACTCAACGCACTCTAAAGAAACACACGCAACTAACTAAACCTAATCCCTACTGATCACAAACAATCTAAACTCATCCCGATATCCCATGATCCTCTGTGATCTTAAGGCCTATGCCCTGCCGTGTGCTGACTCCCGTATGTCTAGTGACAAAGGGTATGAAAGAAACAATAAAACCAAATACCCGATACCTCATACCCTATGGCTAAACACATCAACGAACCCATAAAGGAAATACCCTATGACTAACGGCAGAGGATGTAAAAACAACAACCTGTGGGAAAATACCTAACCGCCGAAAGAACAAAAAACTACCTGCCCTAAACCGCTTCTCTCCTAGCTGCATATCCGCATACATGCATCTCCGCTCAACCCTCAAACCACATGCCCTGTAGGCAATCCAACAATCAGATCCCATATCTCTTGTTGTATCATACGATACTATAAATAACGATTATGTATCTGGGGCTAGCGAGAAGAACGAAAAAAAGAAAACACAAAATGCACAATCAATTGTAGCCCAGATTAAATATGTAGACTACCGGAGGATGGCACTGAGGGAGCCTGGCATTTGGAAATTCTCAAGGAGTGCTTATATAAATTTACCATGTGCAATACTTGAGTGCATTTAGTGCGAACCCCCTTCCTTGTCTGTCTTGGAGGCAGGACCGGACGGACCGCCAGTAGTATAATTGCCCCTCCCTTTTCCACTCTGTGGACGGTCTAGGGCAGATGCGGGAGAACGGGACGCTCCCCCGGGCCTCGTAGAGCCCTGGGGAAGTTTCTAGTTTCACCTTTCAGTCAGTATGCTCAGACACTTCAAGTTCAAGATTTCGTGTCTCTCACTGTTCATGAGCTAGCAAATCATGTGTCGCATGGGTAAATTGATAAGCGAGCAAGGATCAAGCCTGGCAATTGGGCTTCGGGTTTTCGGGTCGACCCGGGTTTAGATCGGGTCGGGTCGGGTCGGGTCTGGTGGCTAGGGGTTTGGGTCGGGTCGCCCAGGTTGCAAACCCGGGTAGCCCGAACAGACCCAAGCTAGAACCCAAACTATGATTCACTTTTTTTTCTACCAAGTCACAAGATATCACTCATATCTTCTAATGTAAACGAACATCTGGTGAACCCCAGCATTTGCGTCATCTCCAAGCTAGTCTCATATTGATAAATTTTCAGCCGAAGGTTTTTGAATACCCCTTTCCATTGTGTAGCCGGACACTAATTCTTCAAATGTCATCACTCTCTTGTGATATTTCTCTCTCCTCTAGGATCTCAAGTATCACAAGTTGCCATTCTTCACCATCAATACCTCTCAGTTATGGATGCTTTGATGATGATAGCAGTGAACTCTCCTCGATTTCTTCCTGTCCCAGCTCCATGGGAAATACCACGCAAAATCTACCTGAACTTGAGGATGCAAGCGACATTCCGGATATCAACCTAGAATCTGACGCGAGTCAAATTTTATCATCGCGGAGTGTTTCTTTAGTTCCTACTGGGACCCCTCAGCCAAAGCGAAAACAGTTGAGACTTCGGTCATGGGTATGGGGCACACTAGTGGAACCACTTGGGCTTTTGGTAGAAGTCCGCGGTATTAAGTAAGAAACTAGAATTAGCGGATCATGAATACTATATCTTACTTCCATGCAAGTTGACATAATTGACTTTTGAATAGTTCGGGCTGTTCGGGTGACCCGAGTTTTGGTTAGGTCCAGCCAGGTCGGGTCGGGTCTGACGTCCTTCGGGTCGGGTTCGGGTCGGGTTCCTGATATTACGACCCGGGTCGACCCATTGCGAGGCTTGTCCCAAGCTGGTAACTTTGGTCAGAGCGTCCATTCGAGATAGCAAGCTGTCCTCCCCCCTCCAAGTCTCCAATTTAATGCCCTCATCCTCAGACGATTTGATGATCCGCATAACGTTACGGAAATACCGGGAAAGCTCCAGTGTTTTTTGAGGACTGTCCAAGCCTTATAATACGGGCGCTAGGTCTTCTTCCTAATCTCAGCACAAGTTCCAATTCCGGACTAGGCTACCCCCCCAAGCACTTCTTAGTATGCCAATATCTGTGCATCTCCGTAGCCATCAACTTAGTCATCTCGATACCCAAGGACCTAGTGAGCGGCGATCCCCCCTTCACAGTCCGCTTGTGCACATTATTCCAAAAGTTCCATTGCTCGACCATACACTCCGGAGTGATGTACACCAGGAAGCTGACGGAAAAAAACAAAACAATAATAATAATAACCGGATAACACTTAAACAAAGACACAAAGAACGAAACACTTAAACAAGCAAAAAGAAAAAGAAATAAAAACTCGAGACTATACCGAACCGTAATTGGGGAATTATCGAGAGATCTTTATTACCCAGTGCACTCGAGTACAACCACCTCTCCACCTGTTGGAGGGAACACGGGCACGGTGGGGGGGGGAATGGTCCGGAAAACCGGGATGATATAGGGTGGAGGAGTGGCGGGGAAGGGAAGACAAGTGGATCTTCCGGGGGATCTATCCTCGCTATTAGCTGCCGCATTAACAAATGTAAAGGTATGAGAAAACCTTCAACAGCTAAAAACCGTGCGAGTCAAAGGTGAGACGCTTTTGTTCCCTGGTGGTTTGATGCTAATCCTTGTGGGAAATGCCGAAAAGCATCTTGAACCCCCACTTCAAAATCCACTTGACATCGCGACTGCAATGGTCAAGGGCAGCAATGATATCGTCTCCACCGATATTGTGGGCGGCCTCGTTGCGGGCCTCCACTACCCCCTTCCACTCATTTTCACATGAATTTAGCTGACTATTTCTCCCATATGGAATTTGGAAAAAGGAAAACTTACCGCCTCCCCTAGCCTATCCATCTCCTCCGGGCTTCTGAGACCAAAATCCCGGAACAGCTCCTGGCCGTCCCTTGTCATGGCGCGATGATCCGCCTGGTGGCACTGGCCATCGGTGGCCTTTTCTTAGATTGCAGGTCCCACCGACGACAATATTAGTGACCGGGCGGACTCGTCCTCGGTTCGCTTCCTCCAACCTCCTCTCCGCCTTTATACACCGCCTCAGCAACCGCTTCGCCACCGAGGTCATCCCGTAGCGGGCATCTTGGAGAGCCTTGACCATTTGGCGGGCCGTTTGGCCGCGGTGGAATCTCCGGTTGCTGCTCTTTCCCATTCTTTTCTCGGGAACTCTTGCAGGCATTGTTGAAAATGGTCCTGCTCGTACTCACGATACTTCCTTTGTTCAGATAGCTTCCGGGAGCACGCTTGTTTGTCGCTTTGAATATGCGCTGAGGATTTGCGCATATGACATCGGCTTCGGACGTTTGGTTTGTACGTTCGGGAAAGCATTTCGAATGCAGGAATGCGCGATAGTTTTGGGATCGTGTAGCTTTCGGGAAAGCTGGGAGGGAAGCGGAAGCACTGTAAGGCCAGTGTGAAAGAGCTGGCAGCCCGGAGGTGGGAAAGTGTTTGTCTTTCTTTTAGTTAGCCGGGTGTGCTCATGGGGGAGGCAGAGACTCACATGGAATAGTGTGAGGCCTGATGGATATGATGTCCCCGCGATTGATATATACTCCTGTGATCGCCCCCAGTTAGTTAGTTAGATAGAGTGCGGAAAATCTGGGTTGCGGAGATAATGATTTACGGTGAGGTTTTACGCAGTGGACTGAAACTGCTTAAGTGGAGATGAGGATCATGATTGATTGATGATAACTTGATGAAAGGAAAGGCGTGAGGAAAGTTGTGTACAGGAAGGAAGGTTTGAAGCGAGGAAAAGGTGTGAAGAAAAGAAAAACAAGTGAGGTGAAATTTTTTTCAGTGCTTGCGCGTCCTTTGACTAGTGCGTACGTATGCCTCTGCGGCCACAAAGTGCGGCCACATCTCGCATCAAGTGCGGGCATCAAACTGCCATTTCCAACATAGAGTATCGTTGAGTCGTTGAGTCGCCGAAGGTGCTGCTCTTCCAGTGGTAGTTCCACCAACTTCCTCTGGGCCGGCGGCGCTAGTTACAGATGAATCAGTTCAAGCTGTGGATATTGTCCGATCTCTTATTGTCCAGAAGCGGAAAAAACCGCTTTCCGGAATTCCACTCCCAAAGGCCATCAAAGATCTAGTGAACTGAAAGAGTACATTGCAGAATGAGATTCTCGGAGGCTAATTCTCTTCTATCTCTGTACAGTATCTTATTTTTAGGTTGCGCCAACGGGATAGGATTTTGGATTTACAAAAGGAGTTCGGCAACACTCCTGAAAAAGCAGAAGACATCTCTTGACGGGCTGGGAGCCTCCATGCAGAAAACCTCCAACGGACAGCTCGGCAAGCAATCTAGCTCTATGATTGCCCGCATGATCTCTTCCAAGATGCCGGGTGGCTTTAATATTGCCATAGCCAGGAAGTACCTTACCGATCGCTACCATCTGCAATCCGGCAAACAGGATAGCGCCTTGATGCTGGCTATGACAATGGAGCCCGCAGCAAGACTCGTCACCCCCGACGAGATAGTCGCACCCAACAGCCATTGTGATAAACATCGATGTCGGTTCACCACCCACCTACACCACCCACTCTTCATACCCAACATTGCCAACTCTCACTTACCTGTAAAATTTTTAAAATGCTTATTGCACTTCGATGGCGAAACGATTCGCGACGAGTGACGAATGGTGAAACGAAACGAAAATGCCAAGGAACTCACGCCTAATGTTCGCACTCTGGGGCGGGGAAAAACTCTTCACTACCTAACAACAACCACGGTCTCTCAACACGGCCATGCAACGACTCGCGCTTCTTTGCCCACACCCAACTCAACAGATGACCTGCAAAACTGCAACTAAGGTTATTTTTTTCTTTCAAAAAACATAAAGGAAATAAATATTTAATCCTAATTAACACCTAATGTGTTATCTATTTTAAAGAAAATTTATTTCTGTTATTATGGCAAATGTATAGTGTCGGGTTGCAAGGCTTGTGGCGGAACGCTGCAGAGCTAAATGTTCGGTTTTGGGCGGTTATCTGGATTGGTTTGCAAGGTAGATTAGTGAGCTTGAATTCATCGTGGGATTTCTTGAAAGTGACAGTTGTTTGCTCGTACATCTCCCGTTCCGCAGAGTAGATACCATTACCCGAATATTTTGTTTTCACTACTTTTTCATTTTTCACCTTTTCTTGCCCCCATTCTGATACCAGGGTTGCCGTGGTAGCTCATGGTTCCCGAATCGCATCCTCCAGCACTTGACAGTACCCCTAGAATTATCTCCTATACATTACCCATTTTTCCCTCTCTCGTTTGTTTTCCCCACCATTCCTCTTCTTACCCCCGGGCCCTCCTTACGAAGTTGTAATATGTTTCGCGATAATTTCCTTCATATAAATTGTGAGTTTCCCGTCGAAGCCACTTTTTTTGTTCCTTCCATTGCCTCTTTCATCTTACACAGTTGCCTACCGTATCAGAGTTCCCTACCCCCTACTCAATTCATGATGAGTTGTGCTAATTACTGATTATACGGAATCTCCATTGAGCACAACAAGTTCCCTTTTGTCGGGCAATCTTCAGTATGTACGGTACACCAGGAGCTACCACCAGGGTTTCTACCCCTCATTCTGCATCCTCTCTCCGCCCTCTTGTTCTCAATCACGGGTCACTTGAGTATGCCTCCTTATCCCCACCACCCTTCACTATCATGTAACCGAGCTTCTCTAGTGGGTTGTATCTCAACTGCCACATCCTACTGATGAATTAGCACTTGAAGAGGGGAAATCACCTGTCCCCCAGCTTCTTTCCCGGTTTTTGTCCTTCCTGGCGCGGCAAGTTACTGATTCACCTAAGGAGAGAAAAGCGTGGATTACTTTCTTGCTTGGGCGCTAGGTTAGGGGTAGCCTCAGCTAATCACCCCCATGCCAACGAAATAAGTTACCCACCCCCGCTTACCTTGGGGCACTGTTGGTGAAGAAGCCTTTCACAGAACTACTGTACTAATTTACTTTATGTTTACAGTCATCACCGTAGTCGCGACGAAACTGTGGTCATGAAGAACATGGATCAACGACCAATAATTTTCTACAACCCTAACCTTGACCATTTCTTTTTTGCCCACCAAATACCCCTGTTCGTCACCAGCCCAGTTTCGTCACGACTACGGTGGGGACTGTACCAAGTATTGTCGGGGGACAACAATAACGGCGGTATCAACAGGCGAAAATCTTCGGCAATGACAACGGCCTCCCCCACCAACCCCACTATCATGAAAACTATAAAAAAATTAAAAAAATGTAAATACATAGTAGAAATTAATATTTGGTATACCATCCATCAGCCTTAATAATTGCCTCAATTCTATCCACCATTGACCCTGCCAAAGTACCAAAAACCTTTGGGTCCAGAAGTTCTCAACCATTAGTCATTGCCTTCTCTATTGCCTTCCTGACCACACTGACATCACCCCTTATAAGAGATAGCTCAGGATAGTGCTTATGAAGCTTATCTTTCACTAGACACCAAACATTTTCAATTGGATTGAGATCTTGTGAATAGGCAGGAATTTCCATAAGAGCAATTCCCTGCCTTCTGAGCCCTCTCCTAAAAAGCAAGTGAGTCTTAGCATTGTCAATGATAAAAAATACCTCTTCTTCTCCAACCTTTTCCCCCATGTTCTCTCCTATCCCTAGAAACTCATAATGATCATAGATATCAATAATTGACTTTCCAGTAACTCCACCCCTAGCAGAAGAAAGATCAGGAAAAACAGGTAAAAAAAGACCCTGAGTTTGACCATAAAAAAAACCGTTCATCATCTGGCTAATCCCTCTCTCCCCTCTCCTAGCAGTAGGTTCAACACAATCCTTATTCCACTTCTTATTTGGGTATACAAATACTCATGTTCTCCTGTTTCCTCCACCCTTCCCCACAGATATCTCATTCTCCCAATTGCATTCCTTCTTCACCTCTCCCCTGTCCAATGCCCATTCCAATCACTCCTGAGCCAGGTCTTCATCCAAATAAACTCTCTCTTGTGCCATCCATTTTTTAAGATGCTTTTGTGCAATTCTTCTCTTAACTGTCTTGGTAGAAATATTGTGTGCAACATTATTAGCAATCTGAAAATAGGTAGTGTGGCAATTTGTGAGAGCTTCCTCAACCATGGCTTTATCCTGCAACTTGGTAGTCTTGGGATGTCTTCCTCTGCCCTCGTTCTCCTTGCTCTCTTGATATCCCTTTGCAATTGTGCTTCTGACAGTGGTGGGAGGGATGTTAAGTAGTGGCAAACTAGCAGCCCTCCTCAAGACCTTGAGGACCTTCCTCTGCTGTAGAATATGTTGGATCGTTGGGTGGTGAAGAGTAGGGTTAGGGAGATGAATCTTGGATAGAGACTGAATCTGCCGAGTGATAACCTATGAAAGCGAACCAAAGATAGACAAGTCACAACCTAAATCCTAATACACTCAGTGTTCCCAACAGTCCTATAGGCCTGTCCATCTCAGGCAGGGTGGGTAAGTACGGCCGGGCACGGCGTCCGTATTTTGTAAACACTGCAGGACTGTAGGTTGACAGGCGGGCCCTGCTGTCTGTTTTGGAAATGGTAACTTCCGGTAAGTACCTACCTTCATGCATAATGACGGGCATCACCTCTTGCTTACCTACCGTTGTGCACAATGACAGGAGTTACCTGTAGGTTACCTACCGTCCCGCATAAGGATGGGCGTCCCTTGTAGCTCACGGAAGTGGAATTAGGTCAGGGTGCTCAGAACCAGGATCGTATATCACTTGAAACATTGGTTGATTGATAGGGAAATTTGATATATAATAGTACAGCTGAAACCTCTCTTCATTGGAATAAAGATACTTCACATCTTGATATCACTTACCTAATGGTCATGAAAGTTCGAAAATGAAACATAAACTAAGACACCTATTGGGCCCGGCCACCCGTCGCGGGCATAGGGCAGGACGGACTGCAACTGGCCGTCCGTCCGGTGTGCAGGTCGCAAACTCGGCGTCCGTCCCGTCCTATGCTAAAGACGGACAGACTGGGCGCTTGGGAACACTGGATACACTGCAACTCCTCGGCTACCGGAGCCGAAGCATTTACTCAAAGTTTGCCTAAATGTGCGAATTCTCAGCGCAGCAAGAATATGAAACCTATTCGCAAGGCCAGAACCATATGGGCGGATCCTCTGCGCATTTCAAAAGCAAAAGAAGCGGGTACTTGGAACCAATCCGCATAACAAAGCAAGTATCTAGAGACTGGGTTTAGGGGAAGTAGCACCCTTGGCACCTCAGGCTATGAGGCTGCGGAGATTGTTTGTCCATGTAAAATGACATCAATATTTAAGGAAACCTATTGAAACCTAGATTGATAGGCATTAGCGGATTGTCGTAGGATATCAAATAGCATTGGCCATATCTACATTTCCGACATACTTTCCAGAATATTCTCCCCAATATTTACCCCTAGGCTCTGGTGCATTTCATCCGGTGTTTCATCACCATGCTCAGTAGCTTTGATAAGATTTCTTGCAATTTCTAAAACGATTGCAGGAGTAAATGGAAGGGGGGCGTCGGCTCCAATCCAGTGTTCCCAAGCGTCCAGTCCGTCCGTCTTTTGCCTAGGACGGGACGGACGCCAAATTTGAGGCCCTTGGACAAGACGGACGCCAAATTGTAGTCCGTCCTAAACCATGCCCGGGACGGACGGCCGGGCCCGACAGGTGTCTCAGTTGAACTGCTATTTTTCAATTTCCGAGCCGGGAGTCTGTGCTTGAAGAAACAAAACATCTTTATTGCAACACTATCATCATATTTGGGTATCAGGTATCAAATTTTCTCATCAATCAACTAAGCTGTACACTCATATCCGATCCCCGGAACCTGCCCTAGTTCCCCGCCTAATATTACCGCTCTCTCCTCCAAATCCCCAAGCATATTTTCTTCTCTTATCAAATGTATGAAGCAACAGCTCAGCGGATAGAGCAATCACACATTATGAATACCGCAAAAACTCCTGTCGTTTGCTATCTCCGAATCTACTGCCTAGAAGTCTTCAAAAGGGTTAGTGCTTTCCTATGCGGGATAAGATCAACCATCAGGACGTTATTAAATCTCATTAACCGACACACGCAATTCTATTAACCTGTCAAACTGAACCCATTATAAGCTGATGGAGATAGCGAATCGAAAGTATTTTTACGGTATTTTTATGAAATACCTACAGGTAACGCCCATCCTCACTCAGGAGGGCAGGTGACGGCGGGTGCCTACAGGTGACGCCCGTCAATTCCAAAGACGGCGAGGCCCTACCGGAACTTGATATTAACTGCAGGACTGTAGGTTGACTGCCGGGCCCTGCAGTCTTTCTGGAAATGGTGAGGACGGACGGGACTATTGGACGCCAGGGCCCTGCAGTCCGGACGGGACGGTTGGGAACACTGCTCCAATCCAAGCAGGTCTGAAAGCTCCTTCATACCCATTAGCCTCCCGGCCACAGCCCTGGCAAGGGCGCGTTTTCAGAGTCGGCGAGAGCAGGCTCGCTCCTGGCTGGCTACTGTGCAACCTGCCTATTCCTCTAGACTGAGCTACACGGCGCCTTTGGTGTCGATGGATATCTTCCTGAAGAACCTGACTGCTTCGTAGACATGGTTTTGTATATCGACCAGTTCCAGTTCGGAGATCTCCCCCTTGCACAGCTATAAGATTTTTCAATAGTCTTGCTCTTTCTCCACGGGATCGTAGGCTTTCACGGTCATGCCTAGTTTGGCGAGAGGAATTACCGACACACTTTGTTGCCCCAAGTAGCGCTCTTTTAGGATTTTGTGGTGACGGCATGGTGTCAATGGAACTTTTGCTCTGCCACTGGCACCGAGAAGAGACCTCTTCAAAGCTGAGAGAGCGAGCTGCTGCACACAGGACTGCTGCTCAGCGACCGGTTCGATTACTTTCGTTTCTTCCAGACCTGAGGCTAGTCTTGGCCCGCTGAGTGGCTTTTCACATAGATACTGAGGGCTTGTAAAATGTCTGTCATCCAGGTTGACACAAGTAGTGAGCTGCTAGTTGTGTTCATTGTCCTATTTGAATCAACACCACGCCGGTCAAAGTGTGTCTAATTTGACAACGCCGCAAGGACAATATCATTGGCCCCAGCGTCCATTTTAGCCATCCTTACTTTTTCTTATCGACCCTTGCTTATTTTTCTACCATTTCGTGCTTAGCCTTCGGGATAAGATCTTCAATAGATCCTCTATATCGCAGGATTAGGTTCCGATCGGGTTACTGCCGCCTATAATCTTGTTAGAGCCTAATAATTCAGAGATGATAACATTGGGGGCTCCTTCTTTACTACCTTTTGGCCCTCTCAGGAAGATATGACCCCCCCCCGGTCTAGACTGCTTGAGCGGCGTGGCACTTCTCTGCATTAGTAAGAAGGCGCCAGATGTTATTCTTGCAGGATGGAGGGAAGGTGGCTGGAAGGTATTCCGCGAGCGCATGGAGGTGAGTTACAGGGAGCGAAAGGTCAGTAATTACTGATAGAAGGACTGCGAGGAGGTATTGTGAAGTTCGGGATAATATTTCTTGGCTGATTGCTAATGCTATCACTTTTACCTCTTCTAAATGGTCTGTCATTGCTTTTCATTCTTGCAAATTCAATGGATTCTGTGGGTTTGTTAGCAGTTGCATTTGGGGATCGATGGGGTCAGAGTCAGTGTACATCTTCTTTCATAGGGAAAGGACAGCTTGCCCAATATTGCCCACCTTCTCTGGCTCTGTTTGAACCCCCTTGGCTGGGTTGAGGTCAAAGACTTCAAGTAATCGGATACCGGCACCTCCAGCCATAAGCATGAGACCACAGTTCTTGATCTTCTTCCCTCCTAAGGTTGGACTTGTATCGGAAGCGAGAGATCAAATCATCTCTGACCGAGGCACGGAATCAAATATAGGGTCTTCGGGTCCACTACCTACTATGACGTTATTCAAATCGCCTTGAAAGCCACCCACCTGTTCAAAAGTGCCTCACTCCTCCGTACCCAGCTAAGGGAGTACTACTTAATAAAACATGCAACTGTGGAAGACCGATGTTTGCAATTTTCAAAGTAGCTGTTGTGTCCGTGGGTATCGATTATGACCGTAGTTAACTTCCATGTATTGATGTAGTCACAATCTGCGATATATATGCCACGATTGAGTGGGGTTGTGCTAGACCCGCTAGAAGACTTTGCGGCACACTATGAAAATTAGCTAACACACATCTTAGCTATGGAAGGAATTTCCTCAATGAACGGATAAGTCGTACATCTGCGTACTGTATACCGCATTGGGCCTGTATCTGGGCATTGACTCAGGCCGCTGGAGCACATACTCGATGTCAGCTAGCACAATTAGAGAAGGGTTGGGAGGTACAGAGTGGACTTGGGCTTACCCACTGTGGCTACTGGGCCAAGCTTCAGCTCTTGCGCCCCTTCGACAGGAGGGCACTCTGTCGATCTCCTTGTGGATTGAGAACTCCAGCCGCTCCGGCTATCATATTTCTGAGAGCAGAATTCGTGATCAGGATTGGGAGTGCGATAACATTAGTCCAATACGCAGAGCTACGTTAAGAATCAAGATAGCCGACATTTTGACCGAAATCAGCACTTTTACCCATAACTCTACCGGTAGCTTGAAATATTTCAAACCTGAAAGGCGGACTCAGAAGAGCAGGGTCAACAAAAGCTGCCTGGCCGGCAGCCTTATGCAAAAAGGGTAATACAAATGACACTGCCACAGAGGCGAGTAATATTACAACCAGCTGAGGCTTGAATTGGGCCAAGAGAAGCTGCCACCATGAGGTCGAAGGATCTTCGGGGAGCGCCAATCCCCTGGTAAGGTTATGTTGAAAACTATTGGCGATCATCCCGCACAAATCCGAGTTTCCTTTGTACCTTTCCTACTTTTCTGAGTAGTTAGTTGCTAGTTCTGTTGTCAGTTAATATCAGTGACCGAGGCGGGGCGAGTATACCTGGTTTGTATAGTATTTTGAGGAATAGCAAACATGGTTGAAAATGCGGGTAGAGGAAAGCGAGGAATATAAAGAATACAGTACGGGGAGGGGAAAAACATCGTCTCCGGAAGGAATCCCCCCAACGGAAATGTCTGTCCAAGTTTTCTGTATTTAAACTGTCAGCACCCCTACAGATATTAGGATAATCAAACAAGGATCGAAAGAATATACAGAACTTTCATCCACTTGTGCACTTTCTTTCACAGTGTCATTTGTCTCGCTCATGCAATCGGCATGGTATAAGAACATGTTAGCTCCAGTGCACACCGGTTAGCCTGACAGGAGCTGTGTTACATGGAGGCAGCTTACAATGTCTCGGCTGTCCCAAATGCGCTGATTCCACTTACTGGCGGTCAAGAATGGTGCCCTCACCGCTGTTGAACAACTTTAAAGTATCCACTGTGTTAGATATCTGGTTAGCAAGCACCGCTGTGCCCAGGGCCGCAATTTCACTAACATGCGGAGTATCTATAGCAACCGAATATCAACTTCTCGCGGAGATATTTGAACCGAATGCGTGCCCGGAGATGGGTCCAGGGTCGGAAGCTCGCCGCCCACTGTCCCTCATAGTTTCCCCCATCATTAACGTGCATCCAAAATCGTGCTGAGCAAAAGGTAGCTGAACAATTGAATTGGTAGTATTATGCGACAAGAACCGTAGACGCGGAAATGAGAGAAAAAGAGGATGATGGTTGAAGAGAGGCAGGAAGGTGGGTAGCAAGAGAAGATGTGGTGGTGGTGGGCGTACTGAGCTCCATAATTCCCAAAGTGTGGGTGGGTCAGGTGACGGCCTATCAGATCATCAGATCGTACGCGCCGAGATTTATTTTACAGTACATATAGACTAGCAGCCCTCCTCAAGACCTTGAGGAAGCATCCTGGGTGATGTGGTTGATATAATAGTTATTAGGTGTTAAGATAGTATGAATAAGGCAGCTGGGTGGATGGTGATATTATGCAAGAGAGATGATGATATGTGTAGAAGGAAGAAAACTAACATAATATGAAGGTAATGCAACACTATAGATGCAAACACATGAATTAATAATCCAATCCTACAATATAAAGCATTGAAAAACACCACCGAATAATCGGTTTTTATAGCAGGAATTGAGATAATAATATAAAGAATTACTTGATTATGTAACAACAAAGTATATCAACAACAAAGAGATCAATCTATATATTTAAAAGAAGCAATAGAATAAAGATGAAAAATGCAAACAGTATATAGAAAGCCTCATTAAAACCATTCAGGCAAAACCCTCTGGACATGAGGGAAAAATCCTGTTATGGAAAAAGAGTACTTTCACAGGATTCGCAGTAAAAACAGAAGGAAAGTAACAAGGTGCTAATATCATGAATGTACCACTTTTAGTCAAAATGGAGATGTCTATCACAGAGGTATCTCAAAGCAGAACCTCAGGATATACAATGTTTGATGTTACTGTTGGAGTATTACTTGATGGCAATAGAGTAAGTCCATCTAGTGAGGTTACTCTTGACAGTGCTACATAAAGTTGGCCATGTGTAAATGCATCAGTACGAAGATCTACACCTACCTTTTTCAGAGACTGGCCTTGAGATTTGTTCACTGTCATGGCAAAACATAAACGTACAGGAAACTGCTTGCGTTCAAGAATGAATGGCAGCTCCTCATCACTTGTGGTAAGCTTGATACGAGGCAGCAGGCGAATCTCTCCATCCCACCTGCCACCTAGAATAGCTACCTGTAAACAGTTGCGGTTAATTCCCAACAACCTTAATCTAGTACCATTGCACATCCCATGCTTCGGACTCAGATTCCGGATGAGAATTAGCGGTACTCCAATTTGCAATCTAAGACAGTATGGGGGTATTGAGGCCAGGTTTATACTCTGCAAATATTCCACCGCATAGGGTTCCGAGTCTGCAGCTTCTTGACAAAGTTCTACCCTGTTAGCAGCCTCAAAGCGGTGTTCTATCCCAGGCATTTTGTCTAGAAGACTATTATTGAAATCATTCACAGTGTCATTCTTGAAAGCCAAAATTGCCCTTCCAATCAGAGCACTGTGAGATGTAATAGCTTCAGTTAACAATGCTTGTGGGTAGAGCTGATTACAGAGTTGATCTACTGTTTCAACTCTACGAATATATGCAGGTAGATTAATCTTTCCATACATGTTTGCATCATTCACCAGACCCTTAAGAAAGTCAATGAAGATCTGGTTGGAATTCTTAGCCTCAATCCTCATACTTCGCTCAAGTCTTAATACCTGCAAGCTGTACCAGATAGAACTATGCTGGAGACAGGCTTGTACAGTAGCCTGCTGTGAACCTCGCCTGACCACTGGTAAGATTTGGGCAAAATCTCCACCAAGTACAGTGGGAATTTTACCAAACAGACAACTATCACTCACATGACATATATCATTCAAGGTCCAGTTGACTGCTTCGAAGCAGGACTTATGTTGCATAGGCACCTCATCCCAAATAATCAATGATGTCTTTCTGATTAGCTGGGCAAGAGGTGAGTTGCTTGTAATATTGCATCCACTATTGAGTGCATTAGATAAGGGAATCTTGAATCTGGAGTGAGCCGTGCGGCCACCTGGTAATAATTGAGCTGCAATACCAGATGATGCAACACAGAGTACAATTTTGCCTCTAGCACGTAGGTAACTACATAGACAGTTATAGAGAAAAGTCTTGCCAGTTCCAGCTGCACCTTGAAGAAAGAAACCAGACCTATGATTGCCACGAGGATTCTGCTCATATTTTTCCACAATATTTAATATTTGTATAAAACAATTTTTCTGCTCTGGATTGAGCTGTGCTTTCATTATATTGCAAGCTTCCTCTTCCTGATGTGGATCATAGGCTAATTCTTCCTCAATCATTGGATTATTTGAGGTAGGTTGTTGTCCCATCCATGAAGGAAGTGGTTCTGGCAATCCGTACTCAGATAGTGACTTTCCAAATTCCTGCAAGTACTGTTGAAGGAGGTAGAGACCATAGTCAGGGTCAATCCTGCCTTCAATTTCCTCTGCTCCGGGAGGTACTGGGACCCTGCCAGTAGCCAAGATACGTGGAATATCATCACACATACTTGGCCAAAAGGTTTCCCAAATGGCAAGTGGGTTGCTAATAGTTGTATACTGCAGGGCCAAAGCAAATAGATGTCGCAAGGCCCTACCAGTCATAAACTGGGCACCTTCTCTAAAGAGGGCTACCCACTCGCCATCATCTTCCAATAATCCTAAAGCAATACATGCACCTTTGAATGTTGGGTACACCATACCATCAACTGTCCTGAGATTTTCAAAGCCTGTAGCTCCTCGAACAACAGTTAATAGCAGGCGGAGATAATATCTCTCACCCTGAAAGGGACTTGCCGAGTACATCCGGCCCACTGCAGTCCCTCTTTGTCTCTTTTTCCATCCTATCTTACGCACCCACACAAAGTGTTCAGGAAATTCATAGTAGAGGAATTGCCTGCCATCTTCATTCTGAGCATTGTAAGAAAAGAATCCCATCAATGTAGTCATGGACCCCTCAATTAGATCACGAATGTGATCTGGATCAGCATGTCCTTCAAAATAAACTGCCTGTTGCCCTGGCATATGTAATGACAGATGTGTCACAGGTGGCTGTTCATCATGCATATCAAATTCAAACAAACGCCAAACTGCTTCAGTTGGACCTAAATAGCGTCCATGCAGATAGCGCTTGATCTCATCATGCTCAGACTCCACACTGACAGTAGCTCTATCTCCACCCTTGTAAATATATTTGTGAATATACTTCACTGCTTGTACTGAACCACAAACCTCTACATTAATGTGGGCATTATACCGGAGAGACAGATAGGGGCTGTATGGTACAACTCTACGATTGTCAATCATGGCAGTAAGTGTACCTCCTGATCCAGGAACTGGTATCATAAAAGACCTGCCTGTATTCCGTCTCCGGTACAGGGGGTATCCATTCTCAGGAACTGTTGTCTCCTCCAAGAAATCACGTGGATACCCCTTATGACAGGTGGTCACAACGGCTGGGTTTAGGTCTTTCATGCATAAGGCATTACCATTTCCCCCTACACATTGTGTATGTACCCTGGTACTCTCAATAATCGTCCTTAACTGTTGACCTATGACGTCATCTTCAGTTGGGATTTCGGCAGATATAAACCTGTCAATATAGACAGGTGTAAGAAATTGGACATCAGTTTTCAGAAACAGCAGCAGATGAAGATGAGGCAGCCCACGCTTCTGGTATTCTATTGTCCAGACCCAGCCACGCCAAGGACCAAACACTTGCTTGTGCTTGAGCTGATCCAACAGATCACGGACCTTGAGATTGAAGAGTCTAGCCACGAGATCTGGGCCGTCAATGGCAGTCTGACCAGAAAGCAGCTCATCTTGTATCTCAGCCCACTTTGGGTTAGCTGTAAACGTAATGAACAGTGAAGGCTTTCCAAAGTGTCGTACCAGGGCCATACTATCCTGATACAACTGCTGCATGAATCTGTCTCCACCAACATAGCTTGATGGTAAGACAACTCTTCGTCCAACCTCCTCTGGATTCACATCGCCTTGTTGCAGTACATCAGCAAGACCATTGTACAAATCAGTTCTAAGTTTAGCCTGATTTGTTCGGAGCCAGTTCAGCTTGTTCTGATCACAAGCTGCCCAGGCATCAACCACGAATTGCTGGAAGAGCCTTTGGGATCTCATAAGAGTTGCTGGCTCGTCAGTCCTGGTGTGTAAGCGGAACCTGAAAAATGTCCTTTGTGACATCCTCAGGTTCTGGCGATTGCCCTCCTCATTTCTCAGAGTTCTTGCCCAGTGCCACCCAGGCTCCCCATATGGGAAGAGCAGTACATAGTGTAGTGGCAAGTAGGAAGCATGATTTGAATTAATGATGGTTAATCCATTATCTGGGACCTTACCATTAACCCTCTCAGCAAGCACAATATCACGAAATCCTCCCCTGCCATATTCCTCAGGCAGGATCATAGCAACTTCATTGGCTGTAGGCAAGTTCTCTCTTGTCCTATCTGCCCCAGATTCCACTATCAGGCTCAATCTGGGATCAAGGATGATACGCAGGTTTTGTTCCTGCTCTGAAAGCTGTGCGAACCTTTCCCTGGCTGTAAGATACAACTGGATAAAGGGGGATACTTCCTGTAACATCCTTGTTAAGGATGCAATTATTGTCATATCCAGTGTAGGTGCTCTTGCCTGTCTGGCTTGAGCGGCCTGATCAGGATCATACAAATAGATCTGGGAGTACAGGGCATCCCGCCCTCCTGGTGGAACAAGTGGGCCTTGCTGGTGATAGATAGCACCATGGATTTGAAAGAGCTGTAAGCCCTGCCCTGTAGCTCCTGTTCGCGCATCAGCATTAAAACTGAGTGATGTGAAGGCAAACAGCGTATTCCAGCGACGGATATGCTGACGGAACAACCTTGAATGACTATCCTGTCCAGTCATCAAGGTGTTCAGAGGTTCAGGCAGAGCCCTCATCCTCTCCACTATCGCATCACCATGCTTGCAACAGGCCTGAAAGGTCCCAGCTGCAGCACGGCGCCCGTTCTGGGGTCGCAGCCTCTCTTCCCGCCAGTGGAGTGCCTGGCAGGCAGTGCACACAACGTCCATAGCACCCAGATTGTGTGCTGTCCATTGTGCGCGGCACTCAATGAAGGCTGTATAGACAGAACCTGAATTCTGCCTCACAGCCACAACTGCACCAGGTGCAGGTACATGATTTTCACCATGTTGTGCTGCTCTGGTTCGCAGTCGGACATTAGCCCGCTTGGCCTAAATGATTATGAGTTTGTTAGTAATAGCAGAGGTAGTCCACAACTGGAATAGTGGACTTACCAAGCACTCTCTGCAAGACCTTTTCCGGTTGCCTCGCAGATCATGATCAAAGTCTTCATATAGCCTGTCTCGCCGACACTGACCACATCTCTGACTCTCCATTATATCACCTAAAGATTCACCTTATTAATAAACACTAAGGGTAAATACAGCACCAGTAGATCAGAATAGAAAATACTTTACCTGATATAACAGAGAGTGCAGAAATTGAGTCAGTGTGCTAGCCCCAGGAGATTGGGTGTTGCTTGAGCCGATTCAGAACCTACACTGACTATTAGTAACTGTCCCTTTCCTATAAAATAAAAGAGAGGAAGGAGCAAAGAAGAGGGTGAAAATAATAGTGATGGGGCGTGAGGAATGGGAAGGGATGGGGGTGAGCCTGAGGAAGAAACTGGGGTTGAGAGAGGAGTGGTGGGGTTGAGGGGGTTGAGGGGGTTGAGGGGGTTGAGGGGGTTGAGGGGGTTGAGGGGG
>Ga0307517_10002466_pt1 | contig 29596 bp, 15 predicted proteins | sample 23_EM_MG_FD_194515 | JGI IMG/M metagenome (GOLD analysis project Ga0307517, IMG submission 194515) | Populus trichocarpa ectomycorrhiza microbial communities from riparian zone in the Pacific Northwest, United States - 23_EM | ecosystem: Host-associated > Plants > Roots > Unclassified | place... | reverse complement strand
GGCGACGTCCAGCCGGGTGAGCCCGCGGAAGTTGAGGCTGCGCTGCCACTGCGGCGGCTCGGCGCCGTCCGGGCGCAGGCCGGGGAGCCGGGTGAGGAGGGCTTCCAGGACGATCGCGCCCTCCAGCCGGGCCAGCGCCGCGCCGAGACAGAAGTGCGGGCCGTGCCCGAACGACATGTGCCGTCCGCCGGGCCGCTCGAAGTCCAGCACATGCGGATCGGGGAACACCGCCGGATCCCGGTTGGCGGCGCCGCACACCAGGAGCACCGTCTGCCCTTCGGCGATGGTGCGGCCCGCCAGGTCCAGGTCCTGCCGCGCCCGGCGCAGCATCAGCTGCACCGGGGCGTCGTAGCGCAGGAGTTCCTCGACCGCGGCGGGGATCAGCTCGGGCCGGGCGCGCAGTTCGTCGGCCGCTTCCGGGTGGCGCAGCAGGGCGAGCGTGGCGTTGCCGATGAAGTGGGTGGTGGTCTCGTGGCCGGCGATCAGGAGCAGGGCGCAGTTGGCGAGGAGTTCGTCGAGGTCCTGGTCGGTGTTCCCGGCCTGGGTGGTCACCAGCGCGCGCAGGGAGTTGGGGGACGGCGGGGTGTCGCGGCGGGTGAGGAGTTCGCGGAAGTAGGCGAGCATGTCCGCCATGCTCTGCGAGGCCTCGCGGTTGCGGTCGGCGTCGAGCCGGGAGTTGCCGATGGCTTCGGCGACCGGCTCGGACCAGGCGGCGAGGGCGGGGCGGTCCTCCTCCGGTACGTCGAGGAGGTCGCAGATGATGGTGAGCGGCAGCGGGCGGGCGAGGTCGGCGACGATGTCCATCCGACCGGCCGGGGCCGCGTGGGTGATGATCCGGTCGACGGCTTCGGAGATCCGGGTGCGCAGGGTCGCCACCGACCTGGCGGTGAGGGCCTTGCTGATCAGGGCCCGTAGCCGGGGGTGGTCGGGGGCGTCGCTGTAGAGCATCTGCCGGCTCAGGACCCGGGCCAGCGGGCGCAGTTCCTCGGGCACGGCCTCGATGTCGGGATAGCGCACCGAGGACAGCCCCGGGTCACCCGCCGCGCTGCTCACCACCGCGTGACCGGTCGCGACCCAGGCGCCCACGCGGCGGTCCCAGAAGAGGTCGTCGGAGTTCCGCAGCTCTTCGTAGAAGTCGTAGAGACGCTCTTGGACCTGGGGCCGAAAGGCCGACAGCAGCGAGGTGGGGGTGCGCATCGCGCCAGGCTAATCCATGGGGTGTGACGGGACCGGGCGCGGGGGCGCAGCGGTTACGCCCGCCCCCGCGCCCCCTGCCGGTGAGGCGCCGTCAGCCGGTGCGGTGCCCGGCAGCCGGGCCGGTGAGGCGCTCCGGGAGGGCGAGTTCCCAGACCTCGGCCCGGCCGCCCGCCGCTTCCGGGCCGCCGTCCAGCAGCAGTTCGGCGACCTCGGTGACGCGCAGGTCGGACCATGCCCCGGCCACACCGCCGCGGAAGACCTCGACGATGCCCGCGTCCCAGAACAGCCGCAGCGGTCCGTCGAGTCCGGCGAACGCCGCCAGGTCGACGGTCATGTCGGCTCCGGCAGAGGAGCGCAGGACGACGGCCCGTACGCCGTCCGCCGCGGCGGCGTGGAGCACCAGTTCGCCGGTGGTCCTGGCCCCGTCGAGGGCGGCCGGGCCGGTCGCCGGTACGGGGGTCGCGGCCAGCCGGAGCCGGGTCAGTTCGGCGGCCGGTTCGCAGTGCAGGCGTCCGTGCCGCACCGAGAGTTCGCGCGGCAGGGACATCACGCCCACCGCCGGGCCGTCGAGTCCGGCGGGGTCCTCGTGGGTGCGCAGCCAGCCGAACTGGATACGGCGGCCGTCCGGCGCCCAGTACGACTGCGGGGCGTAGAAGCGGTCGCCGACGTCCGCGACGCCGGCTTCCCGGACCTGGAAACCGCCGCCCGAGGTGGTGCCGGTCATCCACCAGACCGCGTGCCCCTCCTCGCCGTCCTCGTGGATGACCGAGATCAGCAAGGCCCCCGTACCGTCCGTACCGTCCGTACCGTCCACCGCGAAGTAGTCCGGGCACTCCCACACCGCGCCCGGCACCTTGGAGCGGGCCCGGTCCACGAAGACGCCGTCGTACTCCCACGCCCGCAGGTCGGCCGAGGACAGGGCGAACACCGAGCCCCCGTGCTCGCGGCGCGCGCCCGCGACGAGCTGCCGCCACATTCCGCCCTCGCGCCACACGCTGTGGTCGCGGAACTCGGTGATGTCGGCGGCGGGCGGGGCGGGGAGGAGGGGGTTGGCCGGGTCCTTGACGAAGCCGGAGAGCCCGTCGTCGGCGGCGCGCGCGAGGCAGGGGAGCTGGGCGTCGCCGAGCACACCGGTGTAGAGGATCGAGACACCGCCGTCGTGCTCGACCGCGCAGCCGGAGAAGCAGGCGGTCGCGTCGTACGGCGAGGTGCGCTCCGGGCCCGGGAGGAGCGCCACCTCGTGCTCGGTCCAGGTGAGCAGGTCCGGGGAGCTGGCATGGCCCCAGTGCTGGTTGGTGAACTCGGTGCCGTCCGGGTTGTACTGGTAGAAGAGGTGGTGCCGCCCCTGCCAGTGGACCAGCCCGTTGGGGTCGTTCATCCAGCCCTTCGAGGGGGCGAAGTGGAGCCGTGCGGGCATGCCGAAATTTCCTCTCACTGCAGGTTGAAGTGGTGAAACACGCCAGGTCCGGTCGGTGCGGCAACCGGTTCTCAGGGGCGGAGTCGTCTCGTACTCTGGCGGCGTGTCAACCCATGAAGATCACCGGCCGAAGGCCGAGAGAGCGCGCCGGACCGATGTCGCGCGCCTGGCCGGCGTCTCGCCCGCGACCGTCTCCTTCGTACTCAACCGGACGGCCGGGCAGACGATCAGCGACGAGACCCGGCAGCGGGTCCTGCAGGCGGTCGCCGAGCTCGACTACCGCCCGAACCGGGCCGCGCAGGGGCTGCGCCAGGGACGCAGCGCCACCATCGGCTTCGTGAACCACGACGTGGACTTCGGCGTGTTCGCGGCCTCCGCGATCAAGGGGGCGCACGAGGCGTCCGTACGCCATGGCAATCTGCTGATCCTGGTCAACACCGGCGGCTCCAACCGCCAGGCCGCACAGCTGGTCGGCGAACTGCTCGACCGGCAGGCCGACGCCCTGATCCTCGCCGCGTCCGGCACCAAGTCCGTGGTGCTGCCGGCAGGCGTGGAGCGGGTCCCGACGATCCTGCTGAACTGTTTCGTCCCGGGCGACCCCGTCCCGTCGATCCTGCCCGACGAGGTGCGCGGCGGGCAGGAGGCCACCCAGGCGCTGCTCGATCTCGGGCACCGGGACATCGCCTACCTCACCGGCACGGTCAGCGCCTGGGCCACCAAGGCCCGGCTGCGCGGCTTCCGCGAGGCGCTGCGCGGCGCGGGGCTCGATCCGCGCGAGCACACCGTGCTGTCCGGCAACTACCAGGCCGACTCCGGTTACGAGCTGGCGCGCAGACTGCTGCGGCGCGGCACCCGGCCGACCGCGATCATGTGCGGCAACGACCGGATGGCCGTCGGCGCGCTCCTGGCCCTGCTGGAGGCGGGGGTCCGGGTGCCCGAGGACGTGTCGGTGATGGGTTACGACGACCAGTTCCAGCTCGCGGCGGAGATCCACCCGGCGCTGAGCACCGTGCGGCTGCCGTACGACGTGATGGGCCGCCTGGCCGCCGAGCAGTTGGCCGGTGGCGGGCCCGCCGTACAGACCGGGCGCACCCTGGTGCACTGCCCTCTCGTGATGCGCGACTCCACTGCGCCGTACATCCACGGATAACTCCCTCGTAACAACTTCTTGACGTGACAAACAGGAGAGGGCTAGCTTTCGGCCACTAACCCGAATTAGTACTCGCCGCAGCGGCTCGGTGCAAGACCCGCCCCGAAAGGCGAGGTCACCTCAGGTCACCGACCAAGGAGGAACACATGCCCACACGGAAGCTGGTTCTCGGCGTGAGTGCGCTCAGCGCGCTCACTCTGCTCGCCACTGGTTGCTCGTCCGGCTCCGGCAGCAGCGCGAGCGGCACGAAGACCATCACGATCTGGTCGAGCATGGACCAGCCGATCATCGACGGGCTCAAGGCCAAGCTGAACCCTCAGGCCAAGGCCCAGGGCATAACCGTCCAGTGGCGCAAAGTCGACAACATCAACCAGCTCATCGTGCAGAAGGTGCAGGCCAACGACACGCCGGACATCGCGCTGCTGCCGCAGCCCGGCATCATCAAGGACCTCGCGGCCAAGGGCAAGATCACCGCGCTGGACGACGTCCTCGACCTCACGGCGCTGGGCACGAGCATGACGGCGGGCACGCTGGACGTCGCGAAGCTCAACGGCAAGACCTACGGCCTGATGGTCAGCATGAACGTCAAGGGCCTGGTCTTCTACCCGAAGAAGGCCTTCGAGGCCGCCGGTTACACCGCCCCGACGACCCTGGACGAGCTCAACACCCTCACCGCGAAGATCAAGTCCGACGGGAACACGCCCTGGTGCCTGGGCATCGAGTCCGGCACGGCGACCGGCTGGCCGGCCACTGACTGGTTCGAGAACCTGGTCCTGAAGTACGGCGGCATCGACAAGTACAACGAGTGGATCTCCCACAAGACCAAGTTCGACTCCGCGCTGGTCCGTCAGGCCGCCGCCGAGTTCGAGAAGATCGCCTTCACCGACGGCAACGTCCTCGGCGGCCGCAAGGCGATCGCCAGCAACGCCTTCGGCACCGCCGGCAACGCGATGTTCAGCAGCAAGCCCGGCTGCTTCATGTACCAGCAGGGCAGCTTCATCACGGGCTTCTTCCCCAAGACCGTCCAGAAGAACCTGGACTCCCAGGTCGGCGTCTTCGGCCTGCCCCCGGCGACGGCGGGCGGCGACAACCCCGTCGAGGGCGGCGGCGACACCGCGTCGATCTACAAGGACAGCCCGGCCGCCCGCAAGGTCATGAAGCTGCTCGCGGCCACCGACCTGGGCACCACCGCGGCGGCCAACGGCTCCTCCTTCATCTCCCCGCACAAGGACTTCCCGCTCAGCACGTACCCGCTCAAGACCACCCAGTCGATCGCCAAGGTCGCCTACGACGCCAGCGGATTCGCCTTCGACGCCTCCGACGCGATGCCCACCGCCGTCGGCTCCGGCACCTTCTGGAAGGACATGACGGCCTGGATCGCCGGCCAGGAGTCCCTGGACGCCGCTCTGAAGAACATCGACGCGAGCTGGCCCGCCAGCTGACCACCGCACCCCAGGGCCGCTGAGAGGCGTGGCGGGCGGCGTTAACGCCCGCCACGCCCCGACGGCCGCCGATCTGACAACGACTCACGTTCGAGGATTCGAGGAAAGGAACCGCTGTGGTCAGCCAAGTACTCTCGACGGTGCTGACGGTGGTGGCGGGCATAGCCGCCGCCCTGGCCGTCTACTGGGTGCTCAACAAGCTCGCCGAATCCCTGCCGGGCGGCTGGGAGAGCCGGATCAAGCCCTACTTCTACGTCGCCCCGGCGGTCGCGGCGATCGGGGTCTATCTGGTCTACCCCACGGTCGTCACCATCATCGACAGCCTCAAGAGCAGCGACAGTTCGCGCTTCGTGGGCCTGGACAACTTCGGCAAGCTCCTCTCGACGCCGGCCTTCCGGCAGACCCTGCTCAACTCACTCCTGTGGATCGCCGTCGTCCCCGCCGCCTGCATCGTGGTCGGCCTGCTCGTCGCCGCGCTCGCCGACCGCCTCGCGCCCCGGGCCGAGAAGGCGGCCAAGACCATCATCTTCATGCCCATGGCCATCAGCGCCGTGGGCTCCGCCACCGTATGGCGCTTCATGTACGCCACCCAGCCCGCCGGCACCCCGCAGACCGGCCTGCTCAACGGCATCGTCACCGCCTTCGGCCACGACCCCATCCCCTGGCTCCAGCAGAGCACCCTGCACTCCAACAGCCTGCTGCTCATGGTCATGCTGCTGTGGGGCCAGGCCGGCTTCTCCATGGTGCTGCTGTCCGCGGCCATCAAGGGCGTGCCGGCGGAGACCCTCGAAGCGGCCCGCCTGGACGGCGCCGGCGAGATGCTGATCTTCCGGCGGGTCATCCTCCCGCAGATCCGGGGGACGCTGATCACGGTGTTCGTCACCGTCCTCATCACCGTCATGAAGATCTTCGACGTGATCTATGTGACGACCAACGGGGCCTTCAACACCAACGTCGTCGGCCTGGAGTTCTTCAACCAGCTCTACACGAACTACAACTACGGCTACGCGTCGGCGATCGTCGTCATGCTGCTCATCGCCATCGTGCCGATCATGATCTACCAGATTCGCCACTTCAGGGCGGAGGAGTCGGCATGACCACGCAGAAGACACACAAGGTCGCCTCGCGCAGCCCGCTACCGGCCAGGCTGAGCATGCTGTTCGTGTGCGCGCTGTGGATCGTGCCCACCCTCGGGGTGGTCCTGACCTCGTTCCGCACCGTGGACGCCACCAACTCCAGCGGCTGGTGGACGCTGCTGGCCCACCCCGGCGGGCTGTCCGACCTGACCACCGGCAACTACTCCCAGGCCATCGAGCAGGCGGACCTCGGCACGGCCTTCCTCAACAGCGTGGCGATCACGCTCCCGGCGGTGTTCCTGCCGATCCTCATCGCCGCGTTCGCCGCGTACGCCTTCACCTTCATGACGTTCAAGGGGCGCGACACCCTCTTCATCGTCATCGTCAGCCTGCTCGTCGTGCCGAACTACGTGGCCTTCGTCCCGATCATCAAGCTGTACTCCTCCGTGCACCTCAACGGCACCTTTCCGGCGGCCTGGCTCGCGCACATCGGCTTCGGCATGTCGCTGGCCGTCTACATCCTGCGCAACTACATGGCGACGCTGCCCAAGGACATCATCGAGTCCGCCAAGATCGACGGCGCGAGCCACTACCAGACCTTCTACCGGCTGATCCTGCCGATGTCGGCGCCGGCCCTGGCGTCCTTCGCGATCTTCCAGTTCCTCTGGGTCTGGAACGACCTGCTCGTCGCCCTGATCTTCGTCGGGCCGGGCGACAAGCAGCCGATCACGATGGCCGCCAACCAACTGCTGGGGCAGCAGGGCACCGGCTGGGAGCTCGTGACGGCCGGCGGGCTGTTCTCGATGCTCGTCCCGCTCGTGGTCTTCCTGGCCCTGCAGCGGTACTTCGTCCGCGGCCTCACCAGCGGAGCGGTCAAGGGCTGACACGGGCCGTGGCTCCCGTACACACACCGAAGAGTCAGGAAAGCTCGCATCGTGAACAACGCAAGCGACTCCTGGTGGCGCTCCGCCGTCATCTACCAGGTCTACATCCGCAGCTTCGCCGACGGTGACGGCGACGGGACCGGCGACATCGCCGGGCTGCGCTCCCGCCTGCCCTACCTGGCCGATCTCGGTGTCGACGCCGTCTGGATCACCCCCTGGTACCCGTCACCGCTGGCCGACGGCGGCTACGACGTCTCGGACTACCGCGGCATCCACCCCGCCTTCGGCACCCTCGCCGATGCCCGGGAGATGATCGCCGAAGCCCACGGGCTCGGGCTGCGGGTGATCCTGGACATCGTCCCCAACCACACCTCCGACCGGCACACCTGGTTCCGGCAGGCGCTGGCCGCCCCGCCCGGCTCGCCCGGCTCCCCCGGCTCCCCCGGCTCCCCCGGCTCCCCCGGCTCCCCCGCCCGGGAGCGGTACATCTTCCGCGACGGGCGGGGCGAGGACGGCTCCCTGCCCCCGAACGACTGGCACGCCGCTTTCGGCGGTCCCGCCTGGACCCGTACGGCCGACGGCCAGTGGTACCTGCACCTGTTCGCCCCCGAGCAGCCCGACCTGAACTGGGACAACCCCGAGGTCCACGCCGAGTTCGAGTCGATCCTGCGCTTCTGGTTCGACCTGGGTGTCGACGGCTTCCGTATCGACGTCGCCCACGGCATGGCCAAGGACCCTGCTCTCCCGGACCTCGGGCTGCCGGAGTTCTCCGTCCTGACGGGACCGGGCCAGGACGACCACCCGCACTGGGACCGCGACGGCGTCCACGACATCTTCCGCGAGTGGCGCGCCGTCGCCGACGGCTACCCCGACCGGCGCGTCTTCGTCGCCGAGGCCCATGTCCGCCCCGGCCGCCTCGCCGGCTATCTGCGCGAGGACGAACTGCACACCGCGTTCAACTTCGACTTCCTCAAGTGCCCCCTGGAAGCGGGCCCGTTGCGCGAGGTCATCGACCGCAGCATCACCGAGCTGGCCGCCGTCGGCGCCCCCGCCACCTGGGTCCTGTCCAACCACGACGAGACCCGCCACGTCACCCGCTACGGCCGCGCCCGCACCGGCGTACAGGCCACCTTCCGCGACCGGCGCCTCCCCACCGACCGGGCGCTGGGCACCCGCCGCGCCCGCGCGGCAGCCCTGCTCATGCTGGCCCTGCCCGGCGGCGCGTACCTCTACCAGGGCGAGGAACTCGGCCTGTACGAAGTCGAGGACCTCCCCGAGGACGCTCTCCAGGACCCCGTCTGGGAACGCTCCGGCCACACCGTCCGCGGCCGTGACGGCTGCCGCGTCCCCCTCCCCTGGACCGGCGACGCCCCGCCCTTCGGCTTCGGCCCGCCCGGAACCGTCCCCTGGCTCCCCCAGCCCGCCGACTTCACGTCCCTCACCGCCGAAGCCGGCCGGGCCGACCCCGCCTCCATGCTCCGGCTCTACCGCCACGCCCTGCTCCTGCGTCGCACCGACCCCGGCCTGCGCGGCGAGGAGTTCCACTGGCTCGACAGCCCCGACGGCACGCTCCTCTTCGAACGCGGCCCCGGCCTGCTCTGCGCCGTCAACCTCTCCGCCCGGCCGCTCCCCCTCCCCGACGCCCGCGACCCCCTCCTCGCATCAGGACCGCTCGACAGCGACGGCCTGCTGCCCCCGGACACCACGGCCTGGCTGCAGCGCAGAACCGCGTAGCAGAAAACGTCGACGGCACTTCGCGGACGTCGTCACGTTGTTCACACACATCACACATCCCGCTAACCCCACGGGTTGTACCATTCGGTACAGTTCGAGGGTGGTCACCTACGACACCAGTGAGACGGGCCGGGCCGGGCCGTACGTGCCTACGGGCACGGGAGCCGCCGCTGATCTCTATACCAAAGTAGAAGCCAGCCCTATCCATTGGTATGCGAACCCTGCCCGTTGGCCCAGTGCCGCCGCATCCTTTTGCCCGATTACCTGGCCCTCGCCGATCCCTACGGTCGACGGTATGAAAATCAACAACTCCTCATACCGCACCGCTGCGCGGCCGAGATGAACCACCAGGTGGGGCCACACGAGGCGCACTCCGGCGACGGCGGCGGCCGGGGCAGGGGCGGCCTCGAATGGCCGCTGAACCTGGCCCTGCGTGCCGACGACCCGATCACCGCCGAAGGTGCCGCCGCCTACCTGCAGTCCGGCCCGCAACAGGTCAGGCTGCTCCCGGCGGGCCTCCAGGACCAGTCCGAGGTGCTGCTGGTCATGGTCGGCGAGGTGACCGACGAGACGTTGTCGTGGATGCGCCGGACCGCCGTCCGCAATACCGGCAAGCGGGCCAGGATCGTCCTGGTGGCCGACACGATCACCGAGAACCAGCTGATACGGGCTGTCGGCTGGGGGCTGACCAGCTTCCTGCACCGGCGCCAGGCGAGCTTCCCGCAGGTGCTGCGGGCGGTGGTGAACAGCCGCGAAGGCCGGGCCGAACTGCCCGACACCCTGGTCGCCTCGCTGGTGGAGCAGTTGCGGACGGCCCAGCAGGTACGCCGAGGAACCGGCGGCCTGAGACCACGGGAGGCGGAGGTGCTGAGACTCCTGGCGGACGGGATGGACACCGCTGAGATCGCGTCCAAGCTCAGCTACTCGGAGCGCACCATCAAGAACATCATCCACGGCATGATCACCCGGCTGGGCCTGCGCAACCGGGCCCACGCAGTCGCTCACGGGATCCGCACCGGGCTCATCTGACCCGGCGGCGACGACACATTCCCGGTGACCCCGGCTTTCCAGCAGTAGACCCACAGTGAGGAGCAGGACATGGAGTCAGGCAGCGGCGGTCTGGATTTCGCGGCGATGATCCAGCGCGCGCGTGAGCTCCAGGGGGACCTGGCCCACGCCACCGAGGACCTGCGGGTGATCGAGGCCACCGGTCACAGCATGAACGGAACGGTCAGCGCGACGGTAAGTGGTGAAGGCCTTCTCGTGGACCTGCGGATCGACCCCGCGGTGATCGACCCGGAGGACCCGCTCGGCCTCGCCGACCTCGTCACCGACGCCGTCAACGCGGCCAACCGTGCACTCGGCGAGCGGCGGAAGGAGCGGCTCAGCGGCTTCGCCGGGGGGATGGACTCGCTCTTGGGCGCACTGCGCCCCGGCCAGCACAGGTAGCCCGCCCGGGGCGACCCCGTTCAGGCGGTTTCCGACGCCATCTCCCTTGCCGGCGACGGGTCATCGGGCGTCCCCTCGTCCGTCGGCCCCTCCTCGTCGCTGACCGCGATCTGCACCAGCGAGTGCCCTTCCTGACGCCGGACCAGCACTCCGCGTCCCTGTGGCAGCTCCGCTCCGCGCCGGCCGCCGACCAGGACGCCCTCGCGCGGGTCGGAGGACATCAGCAGCCCGCTCGCGCCGAGTTCGCGGATTCTGGCCACCATCGGGTCGCTCGCCAAAGCCCGGCCGATGCCGCCGGAGCGCCGAGCGACGACAATGTGGAAGCCGATCTCCCTGCTCTGCGCGGCGAAGTCGAGCAGTGGCTGCAGCGGGGAAGTGCGCCCGCCGCTGACCAGGTCGTAGTCGTCCACCACCAGGTACAGCTCAGGGCCCTCCCACCAGCTCCGGTCCTGGAGTTGACGTGGTGTCACATCGGCCGGGGGCAGCCGTCCGGCGAGCGTCCCGGCCAGCGCCTGCGCGTAGCTCTCGGCGGTCCCGGCGTCGGTGGCGTAGGCGCCGACGTAGGGGGCGGCGACGGCACCGCTGAGCGAGCGGCGGTAGTCGACCATCAGGAACCGCACCTCCCAGGGCGAGTAGCGGTCCGCCATCCCGCGCATCCAGGTGCGCAGGAAGGTGGACTTGCCGGCGCTCGCGTCGCCGACGACCAGCAGGTGCGGATCGCCGGAGGTCAGGTCGATCCGGACCGGCTCCAGGTCCTGTTCGCCGACGCCGACGAGCGCGCCGGGCTCGGCCTCCGCGCCGTCCGCGGTGGCGATCTCGGTGACGTGGATCCGCTCCGGCAGCATCCTGACCTTCGGCGCGGAACTCCCGGCCCAGGACGCGGCGATCTGCGCGAGCGTCGCCTCCTGTGTCTCCCCCAGGCCGGCCGCGCTGTCCCGGCCGTCCGTCCTCGGCAGCAGGGCCTGGTAGAAGTGACCGGGGGCGACCGTGCCGCGGCCCGGCACCCCGGCGGGGACGAGCTTGGACAGCCGGCGGTCGACCTCGGACTCGGCACTGTCGTTGAGCCGCAGCTCCAGTCGAGCGCTGATGGCGTCGCGCAGGTTCATCCGGATGTCACCCCACCGGTTGGCCGCGAGCAGCAGGTGGACGCCCGCGCCGGGGCCGCGCCCGGCGATGTCCAGGGCGATCGCGTCGGCGTCCTCCAGTTCGCCGCGCACCGCCCCCCAGTTGTCGATGACCACGATCAGGTCGGCGGTGCGGACCTCCGCGCCGAAGCGTCCCCGCGCCCGCATCAGCCGGAAGTCGGCGACGGAGCCGACGGACTCGTCCCGGAACAGCTGCTCGCGGGCGTCGATGAGGCGCCGGGCCTCGTTCAGCACCCGGCGGGCCCGATCGGGCTCGTGCCGCCCGGCGACGGCGGAGACGTGGGGGGCGTCGGCCAGGCCGTGCAGTGAGCCGCCGCCGTAGTCGAGACAGGCGAACTGCAGCTCGTCCGGGGTGTGGGTGAGCATGGCGCTCAGCATCGCGGTGCGCAGCAATGTGCTCTTGCCCGACTGCGGCGCGCCGACCAGCGCCAGGTGGGGGTGGGTCTGCCCGAAGTCGAGTACCAGAGGCTGCTGCTGCTGGCGCAGCGGCAGGTCGATGACGCCGACGGGGAAGCGCAGCTGCCCGACCGGCGGCCACATCGTCGCCTGCAGACCGCGGTCCTCCTGGACCTCAAGGCCGCCCAGGAGCGCGTCGAGGGAAACCGCGGCCGGCAGCGGCGGCAGCCACACCTGGTGCACGGCGGTGCCGAACTGCTGGATCCGCTCGACGATCACCTCCATCTGGGTGGGCCCGGAGACGACGGCCGCGGTCCTGGGCCGTTCGGCGGACCTGGCCGAGAAGCGACGGGTGTCACGGCGCGTGCCGGCGGCCTCGGCCGGGCTCTCCGGCGGCCTGCGCAGTCCGAGCTCGACCGGCTCCAGCTTCTCGCCCCTCTGTTCCGGCACCGGCACGGTTTCCTCGTCGAACGGCGCGGAGACATGGGCGACCCGGAACCGTGCGTAGACGGACGCGTCAACCTTGAGGTAGGCCGAGCCGGGGATGGACGGCAGGTTGTAGGCGTCGGTGGTGCCGATGACGGCGCGGCTCTCGCCCGCGCTGAAGGTGCGCAGGCACAGCCGGTAGGACAGGTGCGACTCCAGGCCGCGCAGCCGTCCTTCCTCCAGCCGCTGGGTGGCCAGCAGAAGGTGGATGCCGAGGCTGCGGCCGACCCGGCCGATCTGGACGAAGAGGTTGATGAAGTCCGAGCGTGCGGAAAGCAGTTCGCCGAACTCGTCGACGACGAGCAGCAGGTAGGGCAGCGGTTCCAGCGGCCGTCCGTGGACATCGGTCTCCCCGGCGGCCTGCCGGATCTGGTACTCGCGGAGCGAATCGACGTTTCCGGCGTCCCGCAGCAGCTGCTGCCGGCGCTGCTGCTCCCCGATCAGCGCGTCACGGACCCGGTCGACCAGGGCCAGGTCGTCGGCGAGGTTGGTGATCAGCCCGGCGACGTGCGGCAGCCCGGTGAAACCGGCGAAGGTCGCGCCGCCCTTGAAGTCGACCAGGACCAGGCTGAGCTGCTCCGGTGAGTGGGTCATGGTGAGCCCGGTGACCAGCGTACGCAGCAGCTCGCTCTTGCCGGACCCGGTCGCACCCACGATCAGGCCGTGCGGGCCCATGCCGTTCTGGGCCGCCTCCTTGAGGTCCAGGACCAGCTCGTCGCCATCGGCGTCGGTGCCGACCGGCACGCGCAGCACGTCGTCCTCCCCGGGCGCGACCCAGAACTTCCTGGGATCGAGGGCGGCCAGGTCGTCGGCGCCGAGGAGTTCGGACAGCGACACGGTACGGGCCAGCACCTGCTGCTCCTCGTCGGAGACCAGCAGCGGGGCCAGGGCGCGGGCGGCGGCCTCGCACAGCTCGGGGCCGGGGCGGTCGGCGACGGCCTGCTCGACCTGGTCGCACAGGGCGGGGTCGCGGCTCTCCAGGGTCAGCTCGCCGTCCTCTCCGACGTGGACCCGCACGTCGACCCGGGACGGCTCGTGCGCCTCCGCCTCGACCAGGGCCACGACAGTGATGCCGAGGGCGGGGCCGGCGCTCTCGATCAACTGGCGGGCGAGAGCGGAGCGCCCCCACAGCGAGGCGGGGTCGTAGTCGTCCACGAGCACCACCAGGCGGCGGGACACCGGGACCGGGCGGGCGGACATCGAGCCGGTACGGGCACTCTGTTCGGCACGGGTCCGGGCGAGTTCGCGTTCCAGCAGGTCGGCCAGGCCCTCGAAATCGGTGGCGACCCGCGGGGCGGGGACGGTGTCGGGCTGTTCCTCCGCGTCGGGCTGTTCGGTTTCACGGGTGTGCGGGAGCCAGGTGGTCCATTTCCAGTCGGCGTCGTTGCCCGAGGTGCAGACGGCCACGGTGACGTCCTCGGGTGCGTGCAGTACCGCGAGCTGGAGCAGCAGCGCCCGGCCGACGGCGCGGGTGGCTGCGGGCAGCCCGACCAGGCTGATCACCCCGGCCCGGGACACGTCCACCAGGGCCGGCTGGTGGCCCACAGTGCCGAAGGCCCGCACCACGCGCTCGGCGTCGGCCATCGACTCGGGCTCGTACTCGACGGTGGGGTCGTTGCGGGCGGAGAGGTGGATCGGGGTGGAGAGGGAGCCGCGTCCGGTGCCCAGGCGCAGCCGCAGGAAGTCGGCGTCGTCCGGACGCCGCTCCCAGACCCGGCGCCTGCCCGCGGCGAGCGCCCACAGCCGCTCCGGGCTGGGGTGCTGCCAGGTGGCCACGGCCCGCTGCATCGTCGCCACTTCCCGGCTGGCCCGCCGGATCTCGGCGAGGTGCTCGCGGTAGCGGCCACGCTGCTTGTCCTTGGCCCGGCGGGCGGAGGCGCGCATCTGGTGGCGGGTGCCGAAGGTGAGGCCGACCGAGAGCAGCACCACACCGATGCCGAGGAAGGTGGTCAGCGGCTTGCGGTAGCTGATCATGTAGGCCGCGATGCTGATGCTGGAGAGCAGCGGCAGCAGCAGGGTCATCCAGGTCGACATCGACTGGTTGGCCGGTACCTGAGGCGGCGCGGCGACGGTGAGCCTGCCGTCGGGCAACTGCGGAGGGTGGACCCGGGCGGGCCGGTGCCAGGCGATCCGACTCATGGGGTTCCGCCTGTTCGGAGAAGGGCGACCGGGAGGTCCTGTGGGAGGACGGTGACCAGGTCGTCGGTGGTGGGGTCGTGGAGATCGGCGATGCGCTGGGCCTGGCGTTCCGTCACCTGCTGGAACACCTGTCGGGCCGTCCGGCCGTTGCCGAAGCCCTCGTCGCGGGCAAGGGTGTCGAAGTAGGCCATAAAGGCGTCCCGGGTGGGTGCGGGGATGGTGTACTCGTGCTCGGCCGCGTGGTGCTCGACGATCCGCACCAGCTCGTCCGCTCCGTAGTCGGCGAAGGTCAGGGTGCGGGTGAAGCGGGAGGCCAGGCCGGGGTTGGAGGAGACCAGGCGTTCCATGTCGCGCGGGTAGCCGGCGACGATGACGACGACCTCGTCGCGGTGGTCCTCCATCAGCTTGACCAGGGTGGAGACCGCCTCCTGGCCGAAGTCCGCGCCCTGGCCGTGCGGGACCAGGGCGTACGCCTCATCGATGAACAGCACCCCGCCCAGCGCCCGCCGGAACACCGCCTGGGTCTTGGGTGCGGTGTGGCCGACGTACTCACCGACCAGGTCGCTGCGGCCGGTCTCCACCAGATGGCCGCGCTCCAGCAGGCCGAGGGCGGCGAGCAGCCGTCCGTACAGGCGGGCCACGGTGGTCTTGCCGGTGCCGGGATTGCCGGCGAAGACCAGGTGCCGGTTCAGCGGGGGCTGGGCCAGGCCCGCGTCCTTGCGGCGCTGGACCGTCCGCATCAGCTTGACCAGCGACTCGACGTCCTGCTTGACGCCTTCGAGGCCGACCAGCCGGCCGAGTTCGGCGCGCAGCGACTCCAGCGTCTCCGGGGTCTCCTCGTCCGCACCGCCCGGGTCGCCCCCGGACGCCGCCCGCGCCGTGGCGCCGACGGAGGGGAGCCTCGCCGACAGGCTCGCTCCGGCCGGGGCCAGGCCCTCGGCGGGGATCGTCGAGGTCTTCACGTCGGCGACCGCGCACTGCTCGAACACCGGGGCGGCGGCCCGGCCCAGGCTCAGGTCCTCGTCGGCGTCGTGGACCAGGCAGCGGCGCAGCACCGGCTCCGCCGCCTCGCCGACGTGGACGGCGGGGAAGGCGGTGTGCGAGACGTCGCAGTCCTCGAACAGGCCCCGGCCACCGTCCCCGACGAACACGCCGTTCTTGCCGGTGCGTTCCACCGTGGTCGCCCGCACCGTCGGCCGGGCGTCCTTCCACACCACGATCCCGCTGCCGACGGTGTCGGCGACGGTGCAGCCGTGGAGCACGGCGGTGCTGCCCGCGTCGAGGAACACCCCGGCCGTGCCGGAGTGGTGCACGCTGACGGCATCCACCTGGGCGGAGGCGCCCGCGCCGATCTCGATGCCGGTGCGCCTGCTCGCGGACACCTCGCAGTCCCGCAGCAGCGGCCGGTGGGCCAGGGCGGCCACGGCCACGCCGACGTCGTTGGCGTCGAACCGGCAGCCGTGCAGCTCCGCGTCGCCCTGCTGGTCGACGGTCAGCCCGGACATGCCGGTGGCGGCGATCCGGGTGTCCCTGGCGGTCAGCACCGCGTGGCCGGTGACCCGTATCCCGTTCTCGGGGGTGTCGTGGATCTCGCAGCCGGTCAGCGTCACGGTCGCGTGCCCGCCCAGGTGGACGGCAGTGTAGGCGCTGTGGGCGAGCTCCGTGCCGGTCATGGTGACGGCGGCGTCGTCGGAGGCGTAGACGCCGTTGGCGCCGGAACGGGTGAGCGAGCCGCCGGTGACGGTGATCCGGGCGCTGCCGGAGACGGCGAGCGAGGTGGTGCCGCTGTCGGCCAGGGTGGTGCCCTCCAGGACAAGGTCCGCCTCTTCGGCGGCGGCGATCCCGGTCGAGCCGGTGCCGCTGATCCGGCAGTCGCGCAGCAGGGCACGCGCTCCGTTCGCCGCGCTGACGCCGGAGCCGCCGGTCCGGGAGATCTCGCAGCGCTCGAACAGCACGGTGTCCTGCCGCTCCTGGCCGGAGTCGGCGTCCTCCACCGCCGAGGAGGACGCCGAGGAGGACGCGGCGAGCGCGGTGGTGGCCAGACGGATGCCCTCGGCCGCGGTCTCGTACACCCGGCAGTCGCGGAAGACCGGGACGGCCACCCCGCCGACCAGGACCGCGGCCCGCCCGCCGGCCGACAGGTCGCAGCCCTCGAAGACGCCGCGGGCCTCCCCGCGCACCACGCAGCCGTGGCCGCTGACCCGGCTCAGCGTCAGCCCGGAGACCTCCGGCCTGACGGTGCCGTCGGCGACCAGGCCGTCACCCTCGATGTCACGCAGCGTCAGACCGCTGACCTGGGGCGCTCCCCGGCCCGTCATCCGCAGGCCGAAGGTCGCGGTGTCGGACACCAGGCAGCCGCGCAGAACCGGCGAGGCCTCGCCGGTGACCTCGATGTGGCCGCCCGACACCTCGCAGTCCTCGACCAGCATCGCTCCGGCGGCGACGACCACCGCGGCCTCTCCGCGCGCCGCCCGTACTTTCAGCCCGCGTACGGTGCCGGTGGGTGCGAGCAGGGTCAGCGCCGCACCCCGGGTGGCGACGATCTCGACGGTGCCCTCGCCCTGCTGAGCGACCAGGACGACCTCACGGTCCAGGACCAGGCTCTCCTGGTAGACGCCGGGCTGCACCGAGACGGTGGCCCCGGCTGCGGCGGCGCGCAGCGCGGACGAGATGGTCCGGTGCGTGCCCCAGCCGCGCCTCCCCACCCGCTGCACGGAGGGCGTGGTGGTCATGCGTCCTCCTTGCCTGTTCTTAGCCTGTTCATTCGTTGCCATGGGTTTGTACGGGTGCTGCCGAGCGGGGCTACAGGCCGTGCCCCAGGGCGACCAGCCGGCCGTAGACGCCGAACACACCCACGGCGAGGGCGACCGTCGCGGTGGAGCAGAGGAACTCCAGCGTGGAGTGCCAGCCCGGCCGGGCCCTGCCCGGCCGCCGTCGGCGCGCGGCGGTGTACGTCGCCGACAGCAGCAGCGCCAGTCCGACGGCGGTCGCCGTCAGCGGTCCGGTCCACCATGGGACGGAGAGCCGTCGCGGCACCTCGAACATCAGGGCGAACAGTCCGGAGGCGGCGGCGAGCAGCGCCGGGAACGCCTCGGCGACGAGGCCGAAGGAGTCGGCACGCACGAGCAGCGCCACGGCCGCGCATCCGGCCAGCCCCAGGGCGTACGGGTCGCCGGAGCGTGCGAGGAGGACGACGGTGACCCCGAGTACCGCCGCGAGCACGGCGCTCGCGGTCACCAGGAGCCAGCGGGACTGCCGGACCAGGGACTCGACCGTCTCCGCGTCGGCCCCCTCAAGACGGTTCTCGTCCATCGAATACGCGGCGACCCGTCCGGCCGCCCAGGGCGTCAGCATGAACAGGCCGAGCACCAGGACCGCGGTGAGGGCCGTGCTCTGCACGGCGTCGGCGCCCAGCGCGCGCAGGACGCTCACGGCGACGACGCCGACCAGCGCCGCCGGCGGCAGCGCCGCGGTGAGGACACCGGGGACGGCGGCGAACACCGCGACGGCGCCGACCACCGCGCCGAACGCCGTGTTCATGGCGAACATGCCGCCCCCGGGGTGGGCGCCCGCGAGGCGCCCGCCGGCGATCGCCAGTTCCGGCACGGCCGTCAGTGCGGTCAGCGCACGCACCGCCCCCGGCACCGGCCAGGACCTCCGGCGCGCGGTCCAGGCTGCCGCGACGGCGACGACCGCCGCCAGGACGGCCAGCAGCACCGGCTGGAGGACGATGTCACGGGGAACCGTCACCGCAGTCGTGATCACGGCGGCGACCAGCCACAGCGCGGCGGCCATCATCAGCGAAACGGCCCGGTGCCGACGGTCCCAGGGCCAGGTGCCGAAGCGGGCGGAGGCCTCGGCGACCTCCTCGTCGATGTCGCGGACCACCGCCTCGTCGGCCTCCCCCACCAGCACGTCGCGCAGGTGCAGGACGGCGCCGTCGGCGATCCCGGCGGCGGCGAGACTGGTGGTGAGCGGCAGCGGCGGCTGCCCGGCCACGGCGATCGACCAGGCAGACGGGAGAAGCTCGTCCTCCGCCTGCCCGCACAGGCGGGCCAGCGACAGCGCGTACTCCGCGACCGGGGCGTGCGCGGGGAGGGCGAGATCGACTCGTCTGCGCTCTCCCACGACGGTGACCCGGCAGCGCGGATCACCGCTCGGGAGCGCCAGGAGCGGGGCTGCGGGGGCCGATGGGAAGGAGCCGGGGGTCACTAGTGCTGCCAGGTGGCGGTGTTGGCCGCCTCGGAGTCGGCGTAGTTGCCCCAGTTGACGTGCATCGCGTGGGCGATCTGGCCGAGCACGCCATCCGGACCGAACAGGCCGGCCGCGGCCGTGTTCCACTCCGCCTGGAGCTCCTGGTACTGGACCTGGGCCGAGCCGACCCAGGTGCTCTGCAGGGGTTCCAGCTTCGTCCAGAGCCTGTGCAGCTCGTCCGCCATGATCGTGGCCTGGCCGTTGATGTAGGCGCCTGCGCCCTCCAGGTCCGTGGGAACGGCGATCGGCGTGCCGCTGATGTCAGCCATGTTCAAGCTCCTCGTGGTCGTGGGGAAGGGACACGCCTAGTGGAAACCGACGCCGTTCGGGATCGTGTTGTGCATCGCCGTCAGATTGCCGACGTTGCTGGTCTCGGCGTCGACATAGTTGTGGGAGTTGCCGCGCAGGCCGGTGCCGATGTCCGTCAGCGCGTGGTTGAGCATCGCGGAGTACCTGTCGTAGTCCGCCATCAGTTGGGCGAAGGTCTGCGAGGCGATGCCGAGCCACTGGCCCTCAAGCGACACCACGTAGCTCTTGAGGGCCGCCAGCTGCTCCTGGAGTTCGGACGCCGTCACGTCACAGTCCGCCGCGGCGGCCTCGACGTCGTGTGCAAGTACCCTGAAGCCGACTCCTGCTGCTGCCATTGGCTTTCCCTTGCTCTCATGAGTATCGGACACCCTCGCGGGCGAGCCTCGCAGAGGGGCGCGACGGCGATCCACAGGCAAACGCGCAACCCCAGGAGTCATTCGGGCAGATCTGACAGGCCTGCCGCCCACGGCGCCCCGGGCCGCCGGGAGACTTGTTCCCGAGTGAAAGGAACAGGTCATGCCGCTCGACGCAGCACCCGAGCCCCCCACGGGAGCACGGGACGAGATCATCAAGGCCCTCGATTCCGTCGCGGCCACGAAGTCGCCCCGGCCGAGGACCAAGGCGGTGGTCGGCGTAAGCGTCTCCGTGGTGGTGCTTGCCGGCCTGGCCGCCCTGGGCGTCGGCGCGATGACGGCCCCTCCGTCGGATACGGCGTCCAGCGCGCAGCTGTCCGCCTCCAGCCTTCCTCCTGCCCCCTCGGCCGCGGGGACGGCCGTTCCGACCCCGGTACGGACGGTCACCCGGAACGGCTCGGCCCGGCAGCCGGCGCTGAACGGTGGTGCGGTTCCCGCGTCCACGCCCGGTGGCCGCTCGGCCTCCGCAGGCAGGACCACGCGGGCGACCCCCGCCCACAGCGCGTCCGCGACAACCACGCCGGCCGCCGGCCTGGAGATCATCGGAATCGGCTCGGGCCTGTGCATCGACCCGGCCGGCAGCGGCTCCGGGGCGCACCTGTTCCTGGAGACCTGCAACGGTTCCGCACGTCAGGAGTGGACGTATCCCAGCGACGGAACCGTGCGCAGCGAGGGGCTGTGCATGGACGTCAACAACAAGGGGACCTCCGTCGGCACCCTGGTCGTGGTGAACACCTGCGACGGCAGCGGGACCCAGCACTTCGTACTGAACTCCGCCAACGACCTCACCGCAAACGGTGTCGGCGAGCTGTGCGTGGAGACGCAGAACGGCGGCACAGCCGCAGGCACACCGCTCCAACTCCAGTGGTGCCAGGGCACCGTCAACCAGAAGTGGAAGAAGGGCAGCACGTGACGAGCACCGCATCCGGGGAACCGGCGGCCCGACAGTCCGGGGGCGCGGACGGGGACCCCTTCAGCGACGCCCGCAGTGAGTTCGTCAAGGCCTTCGGGGCCGCGGCGACGGGCCCCGACGGCCACCCGAAGATGAAGGCGCGGCTGCTCGCGGCGGCGGCCGTGGTCGTGCTGGCAGCGGGCGGGGCCGTGGCCGCCGGCGCGATCGCCGATGCCGCGTCCACGTCCGCGTCCGGGGCGTCCCCCGACGACCTGAAGGTGATAGCGGCGACGGCGAGCGCGAGCGGCACGCCACACCCGGCGCAGAGCAACGGCACCGTCCGGATGCGAACCGCCCAGCCCGGCACCGGCGGCTCGGGCGGCTCGGGCGGCTCAGGAACGGACGTCGGGACCGACCGCGGCACGGCCGCGCACGGGTCGGCCACGTCCACGCCGACGACGTCCGCAACCCACCGCACGGCCACGGTGAACTCGACCCGGATCACGACGACTTCGTCCACCGCCAACCGGTCCGCCAAGCTGGCACACACCTCGTCGGCCACTTTCGACGGGCCCAGCACCCTGGTGGTGCGCGCGACCAGCGTGCTGCACCTCGGTCAGTCCTGGACGGCCTCCCTGGTCCGGGTCACCCTTCGCAGCAACGGCAACCTCGTGATCACCAACCCGGCGGGCCGAGTCCTGATGTCGGCGGGCACCGCCGGCTCCGGCTACCAGGCGGTCTTCCAGGGCGACGGCAACTTCGCCGTCTACAACAAGGCGGGCACGTCGCTCTGGAGCACGCGGACCGAGAACCACAACAACGCCATCCTGGTCCTGCAGGGCGACGGGAACGTCACCATCGACCTCAACAACGTCTGCTACTGGGCGAGCGGCAGCTGACAGACCCTCATCAACCCCTCGGCGATCGACCGACCGCCGAGGGGTTGGCCATTGCGGCTCCGGCAGACTACGAGGCGGGCAGCCGCAGGCTCGGGCAGACTTCCACCGTGGTCCCCGGGGCGAGCACCATGAGCATGCGATGGTTCAGGCTGTTCGCGACGACCTGGGTGAGCGTCGCGAGCACTCCGGCGTTGAGCGGATCAGTCAGCTCCAGCCGCAGCTCGGTGTGCGCGATGAGCAGTCCGGCCGCGTTTATCCGCTCTGCGATGTCAGCCGCGACGAGCCTGCCGAGCTCCTGCAGGCGACCGTCCGCCGACTCCGCCACGGTGGAACCGGCGGTGCCCAGATCGTTGAACAGGCCTCGCGCCTCTTCGGACGACAGGTGAGCGGTCAGCAGTTCCTCGAAGGGGAACTGCCGCTGCGAGTTCAGCGGCTGCAAGGGCAGACGCCACTGAGCGGGCGGCTGCCAATCGGCACGGGGTGCCTCGACCGACGCCTTGTTCGACGCGGACGATCCGTGCTCCTCGCCGTGTTGGTGTGTCTGCTCCGGCGTCGCGGTGGCAGGCTCTCCGCGCGACGACGAGACCGGTTCCCCAAGCGGCTCCGCATCACTCACCTCCGCCGACGCCGAGCCCGGGACGGCACGCGTGCCGCGCTGTGTGAAGGCCCGGCGGTTCGACGGAGCGTTGTGTGGGTGCGCGTAGGCGACGTCCGCCAGGGCCGGCACCTCAAGGAGCGACTCCTCCGCGAGCGGCACCGCGGCGGTGGCGGTGGTCGTCGTCACCGGAGCGGCGGGCACGACAAGCGGTGTGGGGGTGCTCTGTTGGGTGACCGCTTGCGAGTGGAGCTCAAGCTGCGTTTCCAGCTCCCGTACGCGCGCCTCGGCTGCTTCCCGTACCGCCTCTTCGACCTCGGCCACAGCCCTTGCCGCGCTGAGCGCGGCGGGCTCCCCGGCCGAGTCGACGGCCCCGTCGCGGTTGCCGTAGTGGTTGTCGAGCCGCATCAGCTCGCGTTCGGCCGCAGTCAACGCCTCCTCGGCGCGGTCCAGCTCCTCCCGCGCGTCGCCCAGGGATGCCCGGATTACCGCATCGGCATCGTCAGCCAGCCGCTCGGGGTCCCGCTGCTTGCCTTTGCCCTTCGAACCGCCCTTGGCCACCGGCGCTTGCGCGGCTTCCACCGCCTCCGCGCTTTCCCCGAGCAATCCGGGCGGGAAGTTGCCCGCCTCGTCCAGCAGGGACGTGACCAACTCGATCTCGGGGTAGGTCTCGTGCACGTCCGCGCTGAGCACACCGTGAGTCCCGGTGGCCGCCACCGGGAGCGCTTCGACCACCGGGGCGGGGCGGCCGGGTATCGGGCGCCGTCGCATTTCCACCTGGAACCCGTAGCCCTGGGCCGCCGCGAATTCCTCCAGCCGGGTCTTGATGTCCTCGAACTTTTCCTTCTCGAACGTCTCGTACATCAATACGACCCGCTCCAGATCCGACCAGGAAAGGTCGCCATGGATCTGTGCCTCGAAGTAACCCCCCGCCATGGTCGACAGGTTCCCTCTGTCCCGGAGGTCACGCATTCCGGCGTCGTGGGCGAATCCGGTCGCCTCGGCGAAAGCGAGCCGGACGACGTCCTCCTGGCCGTGCAGGAGGAGCGGGAAAAGGTGGTCGGCGCCGGTGATTCCCCGGACTCCGGCGCGTCCCCCGGCGAAACTGTCCTGGGGTGTGAACGTGGCCCGTTCCCGTACGGCCGGGTTCCAATGGAAAATGGACGGGCCGTAGGCAGCCAGCGCCCTCGTCCGGTGCGGGGACATCAGCGCGGCGTACTTGGGCAGATCCGTCCGGCTCGCGGAAGTGGGGGCGAACCTGTCCCGTGCCGGGTCGGGATCCAGGCTCTGGAACACCCCGCCCGCACGCCGATCACGGTTCAAGGCGGCCGCGTAGCCCATACGTTCCTCGGTCGCACCGCGCCTGGCCTCGTACCCGCGGTTCTGCTCCCCGGCTTCCCAGGCGCTGCGGAAGAGTCTTCCCTGGTCCTCCAGCATGCTGTCGAGGACCGTCCGGCCGGGCGCGATCTCCTTGTCCAGCCGCATGTTGATCGTCACGTCCATGCGGTGCCGCACATGCTCGTGCACGCGATCCAGCAGCGGGCCGATCTCGTCGTCGCCCAGGGGGTACTCGGACGCCCACGCCCATCTGCCGCCGCGCAGTCGGTCGATGAGCGCACGGCGTTCGCTCGCAGCGACCTGTCGGCCCCGCCGCTCCGCCAGCACGATGGCTGTGACGTGCGCCTCCCGCAGCGCACTCGGCCGGGGCGGGGTCTGGTTCGGGTCGCCCCAGATGCCACGGGCGGACAGTGAGCCGAAGATCTCCAAATCCTGGGAGACCCTCTGCAGACGGCTTCGCAACATAGCCAAGTACGGCTCGCCCTCGCCCTGGGGAAGCCCACGCATGGTGTTGGACAGCTCTGCCTCGACGCGCTGCCGCTCCGCGCGGAGCCCTTCCGACACAGTGGCGTGGTCACCGGACAGGAGCTGCCGGGCCAGTTCGAGATCCCGGCCGCCGGGAACCATCTGCTGCGACATGGCCAGGGCGGCGGCCGGGCGCTGTCCCGCGACATCCGCAGGGTCCACCGACCGCGACGAACGTGGCGACAGCGGCGACGCCGGCGGCATCGCCTCGTTCAGGTTCGCTGCCGCCGGGCCCGGGATGAGCAGTGGCGGCTTGCCGGTAACCACCCTTTGCGGTCCGGACCGCAAAGGCAGGTCGTAGAGCACCGGGCCGGAGTCGCTGACGTTCTCGATCTCCGCCAGGTAGCGGGCGGGGAACACCACGGCCGCCTCGGGCCGCATCGACGCCATGATTCCCTGGTCGCGTACCCACGGGGCGTCGGCGTCCCGGCGGAAGAGCGACGTCTCGGTGACGTACTCGTCGTGCAGCCCCACCGCCCAGTGCAGCACCTCGTGCACGATCCTCCTCAGATCGTGGCCGAGGTCCCACAGACCCTGGTATGCCCGGGGCTCGCCGGAGTCCGTGAGCCGGACCATGCCGTTCTCTGCCACCGGTGTCAGCTCGACGCCGACGTGCAGCTGGTCACGGGAGCGTGGCAGCGCGTACCCGTGGTTGACGTACTCGTCCAGCGCGCCCTGGAGACGTACCTGGTAGGCGGCCAGGTCCGTTTCGGTGAACCCGGCGGGCAGTTCCACCGTCAGAACGGCGGTGAAATCACGGACCCACTGTCCGTTGGCGGCCTGCACCCGCCGGATCTCCGAGTTGACCTGGACCGCCGGGTTCTGGGCGCGGATCTGGCGCAGAACGTCCTTCCACGTGCCGCGGGCCGCGGCGGCGTCCGCCCGCTCCGCAGCATCGGTGGCAGGGTCGAACCGCTCCGTCGTCAGCCGGCCCGGCCGGGCATCGGCGCGCCGGTGTATCCAGCTCTCCGCCGGCGCCGGATCCGTCACGAGGCTTCCGGCCTCTTCGCCCGCCGAGACGGTCCGGTCCCGCAGCACCTGGCCCGAGCTCGCTGACGCCTCGGTCCCCTCCTCCGACGACGGCCCGGCCGCGCCGAGACCGGCGAGCACCGGCCCCGCGCCACCGGCGCCCTGAACGGCCGGTGGCTGCTCGGTCACGTCGATGACAGCCTGGCGGCGCAGCTGACGCAGCTGCGCCGCAGACAGATTGCGCCCGTCGGCGGGCAGGTTCCGGCCCACGGTCGCCTCCGTGACCGGAACCAGGGCCGCGTCCAGCAGGCTGCCGTCACCGAGCGGGTTCGCCCGCAGGGCATCGGCGAGATCAGCCCGGAACTCACGGGCCACCACCGCGGCACGATCCTTGCCGGCCGCCTCGGCTTTCGCTGCTCTGGAAGCCACCGCGTACCTTTTGCCGTTGCCCATCCCCGTGACGGTCACCGCCGGCATGGGCAGTCCGTGACGGGCGTGACTCACCGCCGTACGGGCAACGTCCTGCGCAAGGGCGGTGATCCCGGCGCGCGGTCCGGCCTCGACCGTGTCCCGGACTTTTTCGGCGAACGGGATGGTCAACCGCCAGGAAGGCACCACCGGCGCCGAAGCGGCGGCCATCAGGTCCCGCTCCACCCCGTGCGCGGTAGAGCCCTGCGGCAACTGCGGCACCTGGACCTGACCCGCGGCCCGCCAACCGCGCGTCTCGCCGACCAGGTTGACCAACTGCTGGTGGAACGCGGACCGGCGGTCACCGTACTGGTCCGACCAGATCAAGAGCTGAGCCAGCACTCCGTCGTACTCAAGAGTCGCATTCATGCCGACGTGGCCGGTCAGTTTCTGCTGGGCCGCCAGACGCCAGCCGGCCGGCAGCCCGGATTCGGGCAGCCGGTTCACCAGCTCCACGACCCGCATCCGCACATACGTCTCGAACCGGGAGAGGACGACGGGATCAGACGCCACGTTGGCGCTCAGATTCTTGTCCCGCCCGTACTGCCGGAAGACCGACACATGGACCAGCTCGTGCACCAGCGTCGCGATCTGATCCTGCGCATGCGTCACCCGCCCCAGCGAGATCTCATAGCCGTCCCCGGCCTGAATCGTGTGCCCGCCCTGCTCCGGCCGCTCGTCACGAGCGGGCCACGCGGCGGTGCGCGGTGCCGTCTCGACGGCACCGGGACCGGTGAAGCGGACCCGGTACACCAGCGGGGCAACCTCGTCCAGCAGCCGACGCACCTCCGAGTCCTGCGTGACAGCACGGTATGCGGCGATCGAATGGCCCACCGAAGCCTGTGTGAGTGGCGCCTGCGCCTGGGCCGCTACACCATCCTGCGGGGACGCCGCTCCGTACGACCGCGGCTGGACAGCCATCGGTGAAGCCTGCGGTTCACCAGTGCCCACCGCGTCCTTCGGCACGGTCGACTCAACCGCCTGCTCGACGGGCTGCTCAGCCGACTGCGTCCCGACGTCCGTCAGGTCCGGCTGCCGGAAGCGGCCCAAGGCGCCGCCGAGGGGCCTGGGGTGAAGGAGGAGGTCCGCGTCGTCGACCACCGGCGCGGCGGGTTCCGGGCGCGGCGCGACGCCGAAGTAGGCGGCGGAAGCGACGACGGACGGGGGCGTCGTCGTGACCTGGTCCTGGGAGGCCCGCACCTGCGGTTCGGCCGGGCGCGGCTCCGCGACTGTGGGCTGCGGGCGTGCGGTGTCCTGACGCTCCGTCACACGAGGTAGGGCCATCGTCGGGGCGGCGACCGGCTGCTGGGAGACGATGCCGGGGCCGACGCTGCCGGCCGAGGACTCCAGAGGCGGGTGGGCATGCGCCACGACAGCAAGGGTGGGAACGGCCGCCACCCAGTCGCGCCCGCGCCGGTACAGCACGACACTGCGGCTGTCGCTGCCCGGTGTCCGGCCGTCGGTGCTGAACTCGACGGTGCCGTTCTCAGCGACCAGGGTCAGCTCGATCTTCAGCCAGCGGGCGAACTGCAGGGCGGTGCGTTCGGTGGTCGTCGCGCTCCAGCCGTCGGCGCCGAGCATGTGGGAGGTGACCAGACTGCGGCGCTGCTGATCGCTGAGCTTCACTCCTTCAGGCAGGCGGCCGCCGTTCCGGTGGTGTACCGCCCACAGCTCATCCGTCAGCCGTACTCCGGCGGCTTCCAGATCGCGCCGGTGGAATCCCGCTGCCGGGTCCAGCTCCGCCGCCCGCTGCAGCCAGGGGGTCCCGTAGTCGTCCGGTTGCTGGGCGTGCTCGAGGCGGGCCCGCGACGTGTCGTCCAGGGTGCGCGAGAGGGCGCCGAAGAAGCCGTTTCCGGCTCCGGTGGCCGGCTGCAGCTCGTAGACGCTGCCGTCCGGAGCCGTCAGGCGCTCGTGGTCACGTGTGTCGTAGCGCCCCTCCTCGCCGCCGCTCCACCACGGTGCCACCGTGTGCGCCGGGCGCTGCCCGGGTGTCTCGGTCACCGCCTTGTGCGGCGGCGCCGACTCGGGGAGCGCGGCCAGGCCGGTACCCGGCTCGGAGCCCTCGGCCAGCACCAACTGGAAGTGACGGTCAGCCAGATAGAGGACCACCGTGGGCACCTGGTCGGCGCCGACGTGCGGCTGGAACTCCTGGAAGGAGCCGTCGGCCTGCACGACCGTGATGTTCAGCTGGAGTTCGCGCGCGGCCAGGGCCGGGAGAAGATCGGCCACGGCGCTGTCCAGGCCCGCGCCGTCCGCTCGACGCAGTTGGGCCTCCGCCAGCGCGGCGCGCTGCTCCGCGCCGAGGTCCTGCACCTGTGGCATCACGCCGAGCGCGTCGAACTCCCTGCGCGCGGGAGTGTCTTCGCCGAGGTCGATGCCGGCTTGCGCGAGCTCTTCCGGGGTGAAGCGGTCGGCTTCGTCCGCTGCGATGAACTCCGCCAGGTCAGCGTTGGCTGGGCTGCTGATCCCGTCCACGAGGCGGCCGCGCAGGGCGTCCAGCAGCTCTGACCGGGTTCCACTCCCGTCTACGAGCAGGGCTTTCACCCAGTCGGGATCGTTGTGGCGCATCCCCTCCGCAAGCGCGTTGAGGAAGGAGTCGCGCGGCGGCACGTCATGGAGCAGATAGGTCTCATCCGTCGGCGCCACGAGCCGCGCCGGGGCCTCACCGTCGGCCGGCACCACCGTGTACGTCGGACGCTCCGGTGCCGACTGCTGTTCCGGGGCCTGGTAGGTGACGTCCTCCGGCCGGTCCACCTCGGCCTGGCGGGCCGGCGGCAGCTGGTACCAGCGGGTCAGCTGGTCCGCGGCTGCCCGTACCCGGTGCAGCTCGGCCACGGCGTCGTCGGCCGCCTGCCAGTGGTCGGCCACGGCCGCGGCGGCGGTGTCGTACGCGTCGCGGGCCCGCCGCAACCGCTCCGCCGCCTCGGCGAGTTGCGCCGGTGGGGTGTCGGTCTCAGGCGCGTGCTCGGCCTCGGCCTCGGCGGCCTCGGCGGGCAGCATCTCGTCGTGCGCGGCCTGCGCGGCGTCGAGCTCGGCCTGAAGGTGCCGTACCGGGCGCCGGGCGTCCCAGTACGCGTGGGCAGCGGCGATCCAGCCCTCGGTGGCCTTGGCCGCCTCGTCCCAGGTCCGGCCCAGCTCGGCCGGGAAGTTCTCGTCATTGATCAGGCCCAGCTCGCGGGCCTTGTGCTCGTCCACCCACGCCACGACCGGGGCGTCGGTCTCGGCCGCGACGGGCGCCGTGGTGATGTCGCCGAAGGTGCCGCGCACCCGCTTGCCGAGTGCGCTGTCGCTCACGAGGTGGTGGACTCCCGCGATGCTCAGCCAGCGGGTCGGGATCCAGAACAGCATGAGCCGCGACTGCTCCGGCCACATGCCGCGGCGTTCGATCTCCAGGTAGGCGTTGGTACGCGCTTCGCTCGCCGACATTTCGGCCAGCGGGAGGTCGCCGAGCGAGGGCACCGCGGCCCCCAGCGCATCGTTCAGGATGACCGGGCTGGTGGACAGGACTGTCTCGTCGCCGCTGGTGCTGGTCAGTCCGGTTCTCGTCTGGTGGCCGACCTGGTCGATGCTCCACAGCAGGGCTTTGGGGTCGACGGTGAGCAGCGTGGCGGTCTTGAAGTCGGGGCGCGAGAAGAGCCGGTAGTCGGCATTGGCTCCGCCGATGAAGTCCTCCGTGGCGAGCCCGGGGACCTCGTACCCCTCGGGGGCAAGGGTGTCGCGGTAGAACCCGGCCAGGGCCGCGCCGCCGACCCCGTTCGTGAGTGCCTGGGCCGCCATGGTCCCCTGCCGGGTCAGGGCCGTGCCGCGCGCCTCGCGCAGGGCCCCCTCAAGCTGGCGGCCGGAGAGTTCGCCGCTGGCGCGGCGCCGGGAGGAGTACGCCCCGCCGATCGCCAGGACGCCGGCGTCGTGGATGTTGGCGAGGCCGGCGATCCACCGGACCTGGAAGGTGAGGTCGGTGAGGACGGGCGGTTCGCTGTCGCTGTCCGGCGACCCGCCCCGGCGCCACCGGGTCACCTCTTCGTCCGTCATCCGGGGAATCGGCCAGACCAGCTGGCGCGCCTCGGGAAGCGGCGGCCGCGGCGCCTGGAGCAGCTTGTGCACTCCTGTGGTGACGGGGCTGGCCAGGCTCAGCGGCAGCACCTGCCGTAGAGACCCGACCTTGCGGTCGGCGTGCGCCAGGCGTTCCGCATCCCCGGCCTCGACGGTCAGCTTCATGCGGTAGTCGATCGCGTACTCGGCATGCCCCCGGTAGCCGAAGACGAACGCGAACGTCGTCCGCGTCTCGACATTGGACTCCGCGAGCTGCTGGCTGCTGTATCCGCTGGTGTTCAGGATCGGTCCGTCCGAGCCGACGTTGTCCTGCTCGATGCTGACGGCCTGGCTGGTCCCGAAGCCGACGTCCAGGCGCCGGGACCTGGC
>Ga0307517_10002465_pt1 | contig 29599 bp, 25 predicted proteins | sample 23_EM_MG_FD_194515 | JGI IMG/M metagenome (GOLD analysis project Ga0307517, IMG submission 194515) | Populus trichocarpa ectomycorrhiza microbial communities from riparian zone in the Pacific Northwest, United States - 23_EM | ecosystem: Host-associated > Plants > Roots > Unclassified | place... | reverse complement strand
TTTTCTTTACACTTGACTTATTTATTACTTTATATTTTGATTATTTATTACAATTCTTTTTATTTTTATCTTTAATATGTGAAAATAACATTGTGGATATTTTTTTAAAAAAAACAAAATTATCTTCCTCTACCACGTTTCAAAAGAAGCCACTCAGCCTACAGTCAAATATATTATTTCTTCTCATATATATATAAACTAAATTAAAAAAGGATGACCTTTTTTAAAAAAAGAATATCATTATTATAAATCATCATACGAATTCACTTTATTAGTTGACACTCTTGAAATTTTGTTGTGCAATTTTAATCTTTATATTTTAAAAATGACATTCTTGTAATTTTATAGGATTTTGGAATTTGTGAATCCTCGATAAACATCTTTATTTATAATAGAGATGTCAATATTGAGAATTTTTAATATTTTTTTTGGACATCTAATTTTTTTCTAGCACTCTCTTAGCAACATCTAGAAAAAGTTCAAAGAAATCAATTATCTATCCTTCTCTTTCATGATTCTCTCATCTACCTAATTTTCTTCTCTACAACCCTCTCAAACAATCATTTACATCTTTTAAAGTACCCAAAAATTATAGATTAAATTATGAACATTGTGGAGGGGATTGGTTAGAATTGAGCTAGATTAGAAGAGGTTCCTCCATGCTTAACTATATCAAACAAAAAGAATTCTAGAAAGAGAAAGAATTCCTCTTATCTTTCTCTCTTCCAAGTTATTGATTGTCGGAATTTGATGGATGATTTTAGGAGAGGTGGGTTCAATTAATGGGAACTAAAAATTGAAAAAACTAAGAAGTCTAGGGTGAGATCTTCATGCGACATGACTCAAAGGTTGTTGTAATTATCTTCTCCGCAAAAGGCAACACTTTGAGTGTTTTTGCCTCATAAGTGCTTCTTGAACTCCTCTCAATTGCTTTGTGGTTTTGCAAGATTCTCTTTTCTCACCATTAGTATATGTCATGTCCCATATAGTCTCCAAGACATGCTAACCATCTTTAAAATACGCTAGTTATAAAGATTTATTTCTCATGTAATTTTAACTTTGAAATTTATAATTGCTAATATAATAGCTACTGAAGGCTTACATTATTATTAATTTCAGGATTCGTGAAATTAGTCGAGATATATACAAGTTGGTCCGGACATCCACGTTAATAAAAAAAAAATTGATAAGACAATGTGGACTAGGAAAAGAAAAATATATATTATAATAAAATTAAAATAGAATTTAGAAATCGGCATGCAGCAACTAACGATTGACTATGGGAGAATAGGAGTACTTCCCATAGTTGATTAGTATTCTATTGATATTTTTGACATACAATTTAATTTAAATAAATCGCACACCCAATTCGAATGGAATTGTGATTTCCAACTCCAGCACAAATAAAACTCAAAGTATTCAAATTAAATATTTTATTTTTAATTTTCAAAACTACAAGAGATTACAAAATAATAAAAAAGAAAGGTATTTAATACATTTATAATAAAATTAAGATATTAAAAGGAACTTGCTCTCAAATGGCCTAAATGTATGGGCCGAGTCTATGTCTTTTCTAAACAGTCAGACCCAGCCCCATCTAACTTAGCTAGCTAGCTAGGGTTTTATTACTTCCAATGCTCTCTCAACAAATATAAATCCACACTCCATAGCCGCTTTATTCTCATCGCCAGGTTCCTTCATCTTTGTTCTCTGGTGGGTTTTCTTTCGCTTCAACATCTTAGATTTGACTTCTACCAGTGGAGGTTTAATGTATTTGCTGTTGTATTTGCAGGGAAAAACTCTGAAGAGAGTTCCTTTAAGAGGTTTCCAACATGAGGTATGGCTCAAGATCTCTAGTTCTTTCCTTTTTAATTTTTTTCCCCGCAAGGGCTCTTGATTTTTTCATGTTGCGGCAGTTAGTTCATTATCATTGTTTTGTTTTCATGGATTGCGAGGAAATGTGATGTTGGGTTATGGGTTCTTGGTTTTTGAATCATTTTAGTATAATTTGAAAGGTTTGTTTGTTCATCTACATGTTAAAAAATGGGAAATTTGTCTGGTTTGTTTTTGATAATTGCTTTGGATTTATACAATAAATTGAATTTTTGATAATGTTCTGATTTAGCTTGGTCCTGATTGCTTTTACTTGACTGATTTCTTGGATATGAAGTCTAAACTAGACAAAAAATAAAAATTCATCAAAGCTACTGTAGAAGTTGGTTGAGGATTTTTGGTTATTTACAATGAATACTATTAGTTTAAACAAGTTAGGAGCTATAGAAGTCAAGTTCGTGATGTCAGATATTAAGAGAATTTAAATTAGTGAAGTTGCTTTTGAACTCGTTGTGTTCTTTTTTACCTTAAGATGATTCTTAAGCAAGTGTCAGGAATTTTGTGATTTTTAAGGTAAAGAAGTAAACCCATTAGCCTAAAGCACTCTGAAACATCCTAGGTTGAGCTAAGGAGTGACTGGTGGAACACATTATGATATGAATGTTTTATGCTTTGTCTACTGCAGTAAGCTTTCAGGGGATACAATTCGTGAAGCGGTTACTACTATCAAAACTGGTGTGAATGAGAAGCCTCGCAAGTTTGTTCAGACCATTGAGCTACAGATTGGATTGAAAAATTATGACCCCCAGAAGGACAAGAGGTTCAGTGGCTCTGTTAAGTTGCCTCACATTCCCCGTCCCAAAATGAAGGTCTGCATGCTTGGAGATGCACAACATGTGGAGGAGGTAATTATTCATTCCATTCATCAATATACATAGATTAAAAGAAGTTTCTGAATAATTTGTGATGTTGCTGTTTGGTGTCTATAAAATGTACTTAAGTAGCATATTTATCTTGCCGGTTTTCAAATCTTTTTTGGCAATGGTTTGGAAGCAGTTGCTATATTATGAAAATAGCATTGCTGCAAGTTATAGAGAGAGTGGATTGCTGTTGTCCTTTTGGGATGTGAGGTTGTCAGATGATTGTAGCTGTATGGTTGTCTGAGATTTATTAGCCTGAATATTTTCACTTATTATGGGATTTTTAATAGTATTAACTTCTTGGCAGGCAACATCTATAGGCTTGCAATGGATGGACGTTGAAGCATTGAAGAAGCTAAACAAGAATAAGAAATTGGTCAAAAAGCTTTCCAAGCAGTACCATGCCTTTTTGGCATCGGAGTCTGTCATCAAGCAGATTCCTCGTCTTTTAGGCCCTGGTCTCAACAAGGCAGGCAAGTTTATGATGAGAGCTCCATGTCTCTGTATTTCTTTACAAACTGTCTTCATGTAGAATGGTTGACCTGGCTTTTCGATATGGTAGTTTCTCATACTTTCTGCCAATTTATATGTGAATGCAGGAAAGTTTCCCACCCTCGTGAATCACCAAGAGTCATTGGAGTCTAAAGTTAATGAGATCAAGGCAACAGTGAAGTTCCAATTGAAGAAAGTCCTTTGCATGGGGGTTGCTGTTGGTAACTGCGACATGGAGGATAAGCAGATTTTCCAGAATGTTCAAATGTCCGTGAACTTCCTTGTTTCTTTGTTGAAGAAAAATTGGCAAAATGTGAGTTCTGATCTCTTTAAACTTTGTTGAAACTTTCTGGCACTGTTTACTGTTTTTGTACTTATTTAATGTCTGTTGTTGCAAATCAGGTCAAGTCCCTGCACCTAAAGAGTACCATGGGCACACCAGTCCGCCTCTACTAAGCGAGTTCTATATTACGACATTTTAGTTTTGGAATGCTTAGAAATGTCATCCCTTTTCTGAGCAGAGCTTATAATTGTTTTCTGAAAGATGAAATTATGTCCTTGGATTTTATCATTTCATTTCTTTCTTGTTTTGAATGCTTAGCCTTTAATCCAGACCTGTTATGCTTGATAGATGTGAACCTTTTTTCCCTTGAAATCTTTAGTGTTGTGGGATGTATCTTGGTATTGATTGTCCTGGTCAGGCTTCTTTTTCACGCTGCAGTTTGCTTTGCCAGTGTCTTTAGGGACGATGCTTCCTGTGCTCAATTCAGAAGATAAAAGTGAGGTGATTGAGATAGTGCAAGATGTTTTTTAAAATAATATATTTTTTTAATTAGTATATATTTAAAACAAAAAAATTTAAATTTTTTAAGAAACACTGTTGAATTGTACTATCAAACATCTTTAAAATAGATGATTTTTTTTATATATATAAAAAAAGGATCGGTTTATATCTAGAAAACCGTGTCTGTTGCAAAATACAAGTATGTTAGAGCAATTGAGAATGGCCTATCCGATGTGGGCTTCCTAAATGGTGTCCCTCCGCCCATCTCTTGCCCGTAACGAGGGATGGAAGATGTGTTTCTCGTCCCATGAGAATCTTAACATCAAAGACGAAGATGCCACAACGACAATGAGGCCTGCAGTCGCAAAGCCAGGGATAAAGGGCTTTCAAGTCCTAAACGTATTTGATTTTCACAAATGAGTGTTTGGTTTTTAATTTTGTTCAAGTAGGTGTCCAATCTTTGTATTTCATTCAAGAAAGTGTCTGAATAGATGTTTATTAATCAAATATTCATGTGTGCCCTATGTGATGACATGAACACTGACACTTAAGTTCATGTTTGGTTATTTTCCATGAACACTGACATGTCTTGCACTCAGAATTGTGCCATCTTTATATATATATATAGACCAGCCGTCACCCATAAGTTTATTAGCTTTGATATTATTATATGAAATTAAATGCTAATTATTTACTGAAAGAAATATGAGTGTAGATGTTCTGCATCACCTCTCCATATGGATTTCATAGCCTCTATCCTTTGTATTACTATTACTTGCGTGCCTTCCTTCTGTTATGTTATGATCCTATTATCCGTGCCTATACTGTTTTTGGAATTCTTATTCATTTTCTTTCGTTAGTCTGGATGCTATATGCGTTTTCCAGTTAACTACAGCTCCTGTTCAATGTTGTAATTAATTAAATGTCTGTATCACGCGCCAACACGTGAGTAGAGTCGCTGCACTTGGGTGGCTATCGACATCAAGAGATGTCCTTTTTTGGTATTGTTTAACTCGTCTAGATATGATCTTCCTTTCAAGACGACACGTGCACTTGGTGACGTGGCCCAATCTTCTTATCTCTTTATTTTCTCTCTTAACTCCTTGATTTTTGTGCAAAGTGAATTTTCATTTGTTTTTAGATGTCAAATTATTCATCATTTTTTATATATATTTTTTTAATTTTATTTTTTAACATTGAATTGATTATAAATTAGGTTTCATAACTTTTTTTATTTGCTTTCTATAAGGTTATCTTGATATAATGATCTAGGTCGCAGGTTTGACATGTTAACTCGGGCTGGCAAGAATTCCTTTGTCTTTTTATTTTTTTTATTTTTTTTCTATTTCATGCTTCAACATTGGGTTGGTTGAGAATTAAACTTTACAATTTTTTATTTGTTTTTTATGAGGCTATCTTAGTATTGTGACCCAGGTCGCTTGTTTGGTAGGTTAACTCAAGTTGACTTGAGTCTATTTTTTGGGGTACTTTTTGTTATTTGATGTTTTTTTCAAAATCATCCTTCAACATTTAATTGGTTGAGAATTAAACTTGATTGTTATTTTTTTTTTTGTGGGCTTATCCTAGCCTCTTAACCTGGGTTATGGATTTTACAGGCTAACGGGATTGATTTTGATCCTTTTTTTGTTGTTTTTTAATTGTTTGTTTTTTCAATTTCATCATTCGATATTAGGTCAGTTTGAAGTTAAGCTTCATAGTTTTTTCTTTCTTTCTAGGGAATTATCTTGTTCACATGATCCAAATAGCAGATTTAAAAGGTTAACCCATGCTAACTCGTGACTTTTTTTGTCTTTTTTTTAAGTGATTTTTTTTTTCAGTTTCGTCCTTTGATATTATTTTTTTTTATTGAGATTTGAGATTCATGATTTTTTTTTTATATATGAGATAATAGTGGTCTCATGACCCAAATCATGAATTTAAAAGGTTATTCAAATTAGCACAATTCAATCTAATATGTTATCATATCATTATTAAAAAAAATATAAAATATCATCATTTTAATATTTAAAAAAGATGTCCAATATACATTGAATTGTAAATTTATAATAAAAAATTCTTTTTGAAAAACATTTTAGAAATTCCTTAATATTTTCCTACATTAAATAAAAATTTAATCTAACGTGGAAGAAGCACGAGTCAACAATCCAAGTAGCCTAACTATTTCTTGCCCTTTCTGAAAAAAAAAAAAAAAAACTTTGAGCCAATGAATTTTGTGCCCCATCAATATTTTAGGACTTAGGTTATTTTGCAATTTGCAGCAAGGATAGTACTGATAGAGTAACCATGAGACCTCCACAAGTTCCGAAGCAGAAATCAAGCTGACAGTACTCCGTCTCCATCACAATAATGACATTATCATTACCTAACATCCTATCAGCCAACTGCTCGCCGGATTTTGTATCAACAACATAAGTATTGATTAACAAAAACTAAAGCAAGTAGAGAAAATACTGTAATTATATTTTACTGTTTTTCATTTCATAATTCATTATATATTGTAATAATAAAATTTCTTAAAATTTTTAATTTGGTTTTTGATTATTTGTTTTTTTGCATAATTGAGTTTTTTTAGCCAAAATAAGAGCCAATTTGCATATTTTTTTGAGATGAGAGTTGAATTGAAATACAAAGAACTAAAATGATAAAAATAAGTAAAATAGATGACATGTTTGCAATTTATTTGGAAAGCTTATTTTAGTCTCCCATCTTTTTAAATTATTCGGTAACCGATCCATATAATCTTTAAAAAATACATTTTGATACCAAATTTTATTTATTTTTAATTATTATTTGGGTGGAGGGAAGAGAGAGTCATTGGATTACAACTTAGAAAGAGTTGTTGGGGAAGATTTTGGCTACCAAAATAATCAATTTTTATGTCAAAAAGTTCCATATGAGAAGAGGAGTTAATATTAAATTTTTTTACCTTAACAACACCTAAAAAAGCAGATTTGCGCTTAGGGGGATTTTTAGTTTCGGCATGATTTCACGTTTTGGGTCATTTTGTTATGATTTTGGAGGCCATGGATTGACTTAACGAGGTTCCTAGAGTATTTCCGAGGTATTTTGGATAAAAAAATAGGCTGAAATTAGATTTTTGGATTAAAAAACCCTGCTTTTTATAGACGACGCGTCGTCTATTTTAGTTCCAAGCAATTGAAGCGAACAATCATTAAACTGAAATAAAAATTAAAGGCCACGCGAGTTAGCCTAGCCTTATAGGCCCGCGCACGAGCCTTTACTTGATTTGGCCATGCACTCAACCTATCTTACTAGGACTAATAGGCTTCATTGCTTTTTTTTTTTCAAAATTTTTATTTTTTTAATGGATTGTTTTTTAAATTATTTTTTTAATCAATATCCCTTCTCTATGTTTTTCTTGGGTTTTTTAGCCTTTGTTGAATAGTATACTAACAGATATACATATATATATATATATATAGAGAGAGAGAGAGAGAGAGATAGAGAGAGAGAGAGAGAGGAACATTATATGAAACTGAATGAGAAGTGCATCCGTAAAATCCTTCTACTATCCACTATCGTTTTTGTCCAAAAAGCTGAACAAAAAGCCACTGACAATTCGTCGTGCTAAAGGGTTAGGAATAGAACGACATAGCCTTCCATCAATATATGCAAGAATGCCTGAAAACACAAAGCTACGAATGCCCCGTTTCCATATAAACTTCCCCTTCTTCTCCTGTTCACGGGAGTCTGCAGGGACAATTGCTTTGCCATCATCGCTTTCTGGTTCTTTTTTCAAATTAATCTTGGCCACGAATTTTCCAGTTTGCTTTCTCAGCATGCGGATTGCAAAGCTCACAACAAGATGTTCACACAATGTCCACACTGTTGGTCCAATTTTCCATTCCTGTGATAGATTCTCAACATTAAACTTTTTCTGAAGATGAAATAGTGCGTGCTGTATTCTTCAAGGCGTGATAAGCAAATAGGACTGCATGGTCCATATGCATAGCTCGACTATGGGTGCACTGACATTGACACTCATGGTCATGGACTTGAAAGGCTAAGCAACCATGCATGATATTAAAATTAACAAATCATTGCATAACATTGAAAGGAAGAAAGAAAGACAAATGCAACCATTTAAATCAGCTTGTAATAAGTTTTGCATATGATTTCTATGGTGAAGTTGGTGCCAAAATAGACATTTATTACACATCAAAGGATTCAGCTTAAAGCAAACATTAAGGTAATGGTTAAGAGAATTCGTTAATTAATAATACGAGATTATAGCCGGTAGATAATCCATGGTATTTCAATATGAGAAGATTTCACTCGAAGGTGTGATATCCAAATATATATTGACCCGCAAAATGCTAATAAAAAGGAAAAGAACGGATACAAAATTCAGGGATACTTACACTCTCTCCTTGAAGATGACGCAAGGGGCGATAAGATGTTGAAGGATCACCTTTCAGCAATCCTTTGCTTATCAGGAATCCCTTCACACGATCCATGATCTCATCTATGAGGGCACTATTCGGGGGTAGGTTTTTAAGGAAAACCTGAATGCATAAATAATACAACCAAAACTTAATGAGCAAAACACACACAAAAAAAAACCCATCAGAATAGGATAGCATTAAGGTTCCTAACATCATCAAGTAAAAGTTACAAGTTGCAGATCCATAGCATGTACAATAAATTTCGACAATCTGGTCAGCAGATAGGCGAGTCTGGAGACTCTGGATTCTCAAGGTTGAACATAGCATTTCACATTTTAGTCTATATTATTAGCTCGCAAAAAATTTGATGCATAAGTCATTTTTTTTTAAAAAAAATTTCCCTCCAATTATCTTAAGAATCAATGAACCTAATATCTCCCTTCAGTAATTACCTGATCATCAATCACTCTGACTCTAAGATACTCTTGTCTGTACGTTGTATCCAACATTGCTTGCAAGTATCCTTCGACATACAACTGCAAAATTCCAAAAGAATAACGATTGACCAATGACAGATATAAAATTATCAAAATGTTAGCCTCTGTATTCTGCTTGCAGCCATAAAATGCAAGTAAAAGACAGAATCTTGACGCCCAACTTCTTAATCGTGCATATTTACAACTGATTCTTCATCAACTCAGTACAAGATGGAGACCTTACCACATATCTGACCTACTGTGCACATTGATTAGATTTGAATAGGAGTGGACTGCTTTACCAAATCAATTTATCTACAGAACAAAGTTTGTATAACCATTTCTGCATAACACATCAAAGCTGATTACCTCATCAATGCCTGGATTTCGATCAAGCTGCACCTTTCTATCTGGGCCGCCGCCTTTTAAAGCAGTCCCCAGTAGTGATGGTTCCATAGCCAATTTCAGAATCCCTTGGTGGAAACCACTAGCCTTGACAATACCAAGGAAAGAGAACATGCCAACATTCATAATTCCAAGTGGTTATTTACACTTTCCAATCTTGTTAATGGTTAATTGTAGAATTAACATGGAGAAGTAGCAGAATGTAGGAAAAGTATTAGCAGAGAGAAGACATTTGATACCATTCCATCAAAACCATTTGTTTCTGCTCCCTTCAGAACAGAGTCTGATATTTCAGTGGCAGCAGCAAACACCATATTGGATCCCACTGTTCTCAACTGCAGAACCATCATGCAATTAACAGCTTTTTTCATATGGAAACTTAATCTGTAACTGAAAAAAGCAACAAACATACAGTTTTTTCCAGGTCACCAAAGTAGCGTTTTGTCCCCGAGAACCCTCTAGCATTGATACATTTACTGAGGAATTTGAATGCACCTGTCCTCCAGAAGCAGACGACCAATTGAGTATAAGAATTTAGAACCAATGAAAACCACCATAATTTGAACTCATGAATGGACTCACAATGATGCAAATGGAAAAAGAGAACAAAATAGATCTACCAAATAATTTATCAAGATCAGACAACTTGACAAATAAAGACAATAATGATGATAATATCATTGATACCAATATAATTTGTTAATTCTTGAAAAAAACTATTTATTTTGAGCTACTTTTGCATTATGCAAATAAAAATGCACAAGCAGGAAACCAGGAAAAGGGCAGATCGTTCACTGGGTTGGGCCAGTTTATACACTGTAGTTTGTAGAGGCTAGCAGTAAACTCACAACATGGTAAGAAAACATTGATCACAGGAAGACAAAGTCTAATAGGGGAACAAGTGTATTTCACAAATATCGTCAAATGGCATATGGTTTGTGCAGGGCTTTTCACATGCAACTGCCCTACTAACAGGAACAGAAATGATTGGATATTGCAAACGTGGATGATGGGAGCAAACTGTAATTTACCTAGAAAGTACATCACAACCTCTGAAAGATGAAAAAGTAATGCCAATCAATTACCTAAATTGAAACCTGGAATCTTAATCAACCCACGTGAAGGATCAAAATAGACGTCGAGAGAAGACGAAGCCAAATCATCAAATATGGATGCAAAAGCTGGCGGAAGCAAAGGGCTTCCTTTTGCAATATAGATAGCCCTCATTGCATACCTGGATTATTGTGAAAACTTTAACACATACTGTATAAAAACAAAAGAATACGAGTAGGCTTACCATGAATAATGCTGTGCACATCTGATAAACAATTCATGCATGGTTATTAAAGCATGAGTAACCAGTACCCCATTGAGTTCAACAACCATATTTTTTATGGGAGGAACCTGCAGATGAGGAAAAAGGGAAAACAAACACGTCACACTATAGCAGCACCTATGCTTTACATGCCGAAATGTATGGAGATAAATGAAAATGTTTTCTTACATACAGAGAAAGAGTCACACCTTTACTACACTATGCAGTAAGGACCTTAGGGTCTCCTGTGCTGAATTATAACTTGAATACGTGTCCCCGGGAAGAAAATTAGTAATAATCTACAAGATTTACCAAAACACCAGTCAGATTAACCAAGGAACACAGTTAGGTACCTGCGGCAAAAGTATTTTATAATTGGAGAGTTAAAAGCACAAAACCTTCACTGGATGGATCTCAAAATGATCAAAGTAATGTTGTCGACTTGGAGTACTGCTGTCACTGAGAGACGTACGCCAAAATGAGGCAATTCTCATTAAAGTTTCCTCATCAAGATTCAAATCAATTGGCTATGGACAACAAAGTCATGAAGTTAGGCTACTCAACTTCATTAGAAACATGTAGAAACAAAAGAATTGTAACCAACAAGCTCTGGCCAACATATGAAAAAAACACCATGTGTAGCGCCTTATTATACCTGCAGAATCATGGATGAGTATTCAACTTGCCTAACATTGGAGCTGGTTGAAAGTAGGACAAGGACAAATTCGAGTACAGAAGCATTTGAGTCACTGTAGTCTGATTGATGTCTGCGAAGCATTGCCGCAAAAGGAGAACCTAACCACTTCTGATCCACATTTAATGACTGCATTGTTTGAAAGTACAGGCACAACATTATTGAAATTCTATGATCCTGACTTTTAACTGATTATAAAACCTTCCAGAATCAGAAATTAGTAGGCAGAGATTTTGAGATCTGTGGGCAACCTATGTTAAAACTATTACCTGCACACTGATCCGGTTAAATTTCTTCAGATCAGTGAACACTGAGTCCACACTGATATTTCCAAGCCTTGCAACTATAAGTGGCGTATAAGTGAGATCCACAACCTCATCAACATCCTTAAAATAATAACACGTTGTAAGAAGTCACTAGATCAAGAAGAAACCATGTCATTTGTTGTTAAGATATTGCCAAAAAACTTTTAAATAGTTTCTTTATGAGAAAGTCAATGAGGTCTAATAATAAAAGAAAAAAGAAATAATTAGGATTCATGAGATCAATGAAAGAACCCATACTCTCTCCCTCATTGTGTAACAGAGTCATCAAACAAGTAAAGCAAAATTTTTAGACTCGTTTCGGACTTGTCAGAAGAGGGAAATATCACATATAAGGAAAGGCATCCTTTTGATGGAAGGTTAAGGTAGCTGACCTTTTTTTCATGCTCAAGAAAGTGGATTGCAAAATGAAACACTCTCACTTGGATCTTGGCACGTAACTGAGACAATCTATCTCTCTTGTGACTATCCAAAAACTCGCAAATTCTTAAAACTCGTGTGGTACCCTCAGCATATACTTCATACCCCACCTTCATAATATCCATGCTGTTTAAATTATCAAAGTAGCTTTTCTGGTCTCTGGACTCTTTGTGCAAAAAAGAATGAGATGCCAATCCTCGAAGTTTTGTCGATTTGAAAAAAGGTTTCCACGCCCGTACCTTATCCAAGTTTATCTCACGTTGAAGATCTGCATGAAAATAAAATTCATGTACCTTAAGGATACTAGCAACAATGACAGCAACAACCCAGTACTAGGTGCTGGCTAAATTGTTTTTTTCTCTGACCATTATAGGTAATGGCTAGGCCACTATATGGACAACAATAAATATGTGGCCCTTACCACACATGATGCAGCCATGAACAACAGTTCCTAAGATATAGCAGGGCAGTAATTACCATTGATTAAAACAACCAGTTTACGCGGAAGAGTCAAATCATCCCAGACATAATAAGCACTACAGCCAGATCCAAGAATCTCTCTCTCTGATGAATCCTGAAAACGTTTCCAACCATAATCAATAGAGAGTTGGTACAAAATGTTTCTAGTTGATAGGAATGGAATTGGAATCAAGAATAAGCAAAATCAGGTAACACTACCACCTTTTGACAGAAAGTGAGAGATAAATCATGCAAGTGATTCTCAATCCGATATGGTAGAGTAACATTTGGTGGTTTGTGGAAGTGTACACCAACAGTAGAACCTTCTTCAACCACATGAATAGCAGCAAATTCGAATGCACTGTTGTCTAATGCTTGATCTTGATTTGATTGTTTCCTGAATTTTATGAAAAACCGTCCTAATGAAACAATGCATACTGGCCCTGACCAGCTAGATTCAGGGTCATTCAGCCGAAACTGGATATATACTAAAGAAGTATCGATATCATTTCTATGCTTCCTGATGAAATTCTCGAATAAACTGAATTCTTTCCTCTCGCTAATTCCATTCCAAAGCTTTAGTGCTGTTCTCTGTTTACTGTTAATGTGGACAAGGCTTGTCACTTCATCCTTCTTGAAAATTGTTTGGGAGGGGGGGGGGGGGGAGAGAGAAAAACCAGTAAGATCACAAGTTGTACAAAATCACCTAACAACAACCATCTAGAATTGAACAGAGAGCAGACCTCCAAATAATACTGACGGACAGTGATATGTTCTTCTGACTCGTTAAATACAACATGTCTTGGGACCATAGTCACTATCTGTGATGGGACCATCACACTACTCGAAGAGGGTCCCACAGAAACCCCAAACTTCACAATGCTTTTCTCTCCAGACCCTTCTTCTTTGTCCAAGCTTATCTCAGTGAGGCCAGACAGAGCATCCAAGTCTAACAGTGCCTCAGATGCAGAGTCCTCTAACAATTTAAGCCGCGTCTTGTGTGATCTGATAGCACCAGCTGAGTTTATTATAAGCCCATAAGAGAAAAATGTAGCAATTTTATTGTATCAATAGACAGAGTAAGAACTTTATACTGCTATATGGCAGTAGCAAGGGAGTAATCTTACTTTAAAAACCATGATCTTATTGAGTTAGGAGGAGAAAATAATCCCAAATCAGGAGGAATGGTGGAACCGAATCTCCTGACCTCATCCCTGCAAATAGCACCGCCATCAAAATGTAAATTATCAAACATGATTCTTAAAGAGTACATTTCGTATCCTCAGATTTAATAAGTACCTAGACAGAGGCTTCTGATGTGGTGCAAACATAAAGAGTGAAAACTCAGTGTCGTTCTTCAAGGAATATTGTGTAAAGACAGAAACCTGCAAACAATATAGGGTTTAGTCTTCCACCAAAATGAACTGTAGTTCTTCCAACTGGATGTGCATAAGAACTTGTAGAGCATAAGAAATTGCCAAAAAAAAAAAATCATTGTATGAGAGATTGCGAGTGGCTAGACATTTTATTTGCAACACATGCTCTTGCAACTAGAATATATGCCAAATAAATTGCACATTTTGTGATAAACATAACAACCTCTAATATGCCCCTGTACCCACGTGACAATCTTAGTGATGCAAAATACTTTCCACCACCAAACTCCAGATCAATGTCCAGAAAGTGCACTTTATTTTTGTTCTTAAGTAACTTCTTGACCCAATCACCACTGTTCACTGGTTTGCAGCTCATACTAAAAGCAGTTAAGGTAACAGTAAAATATAATATAGCAGGATTAGCATAAAAGTCAACTGTTGATCCACGTGGTATGGCTGCCTGCTTCCCAAAACTGTCACTACCAACAGTAGTACATAGACCTGCACCAAGATTAAAGTTATTAGTAGGAATCAGAAACAGCAAAAAAAGAAGTTATAAATACATCATATTTTGTGATTTTACCCTTCTCAGTCAAAAGCACATGTATCTCAGAGTGCAGTAAATTGGACACCCTTACAGTAGGAAGTATAAAAATTTCCTTCTGCTCCTGTAATGCAACAGCTGAAGTCATATCAGAACTACCACTAGACTTATCAGGCTGTATGATAGGCACATCTCTTCCAATGCTTTGAATAAGAAAATGCAGGTTAGTAGCATGCGCGTCTCCAGATTTTAGGGTACAAGCAGCAGTGCTAAAGGAACATTTAATTGTATCAACGGACAATGCCTTGCGGACTTTGTAGCTTAGTTTATCGAAAATTCCAGAAAGGAAAACAGCCTTTCCCCCTTTAAGCTCGTCTGACCATTCTGCTGAAAGAGGACTCTTAGAATTTATCAAATCATCTGTGATTTCAGGTCTAAAAGAAAATAAGAAGTTTCCTGCAAATCAATTACCAGATACAAGTTTGTTATGAGAAAGACTTGATAATGTTCAACAAGAAAGAAACAAGCAAGCAGACAAGATAGCTTATTCTGAGACAATAAGACACCTGCCATAAACTTAGAACCATGGAGAATCCTGGCCATTAATTTTTGCCAGTAGCGTGATTCATGAACTAGGCCCCATGCCTCCTAACCACCATTCTAGGAATGAAGAAACTTTAATTACTATTAATTTGCTATAAAAAAGAAAACAAACAAACAAACAAACAAACAAAGAGACAATATCAAAGAAAGTTATGATTGAGTTTTGAATTTTATCTGAAATCTCTCACTCCAATATGATACAGAACCCTCTCACAATTTTCCTTAAGATATTGCACAGCAAACTCCAACTATTCGTTTTCATCATTAAGATTTTCAGAAGTTCAGCATAGCCAAACTCCAACCATTGCCTTGTTATCAGTCACCAGTGCCAATTGGACCAGGTGCGAATGGAAGGGGCAACAGATTTGGGAAGGTTAAGGGGTAAAAAACCAAGCAAAAACAAACTCAAGCATCAAACTTTCTTCCATGCAAACTCTCCCATAAATACATATTTACAGATAATAGCTTCTTGTAAGAAACTCAGTATCACTTGCGTACGATATACAATAATGAGGATAGGATAGTATTGACAAGAAAACAAAGAAAAGAGAGGATTAGAAGGATGCATGCATGGTAAGAAATAAAAATACTGCTTCAAATATGGCAAAATATTTTTCAGATTTGATTTCAAGTACTGAATTGAGAAAGCACACCAACAGTGAAAGACATTAATGCCTTCTTTAATCCACCAGATGAACCTATAGCCTCAAACACTTTCATGGAATCATCAACAGAAGACCCCTTCTTCAGTAAAATTGGAGCGAACACATCTTCATCTTGTTGAGAACGTCGAAAACATAGTTCCATGGAGAATTCAGTTTCATTATGAATTCTTATTAAAGGAGAAACCGAAATTGACAAACCATCCTATAATCAATCAAAGAAGAAAAAAAGATAAGAATTTCGCTGGAATAAGATCATTTAGTGCGATATTAGGGGAATTACCTCGGATTTCCTTGAAGTCTCAACCACTACAAATGGCCCAGGGTAAGTTCTTGAATCTGTTTAAGGATGAAAGTGTCAAGTGTAACTAACAAAAAAGTCCTATGATATCAATGTCTGAAATCTCTTTTGTTTCAATGCAAATCAAAAGGTGACTCAAATGCACAGAAAAAAAAACATCTGCTCAGAATTTATGCAAAACCACAAGAGTTAGTAACAGAATCGTAGCAACATTGCAACCTTGCAATTTATAAGGGCATGGAAATAGCTTTTGATTATAGAAGCCACAAGAGTTCATCCCATAGTTACAGATTTAGTTATACTTCCACAAGGAATTAAGATCTAAGGATTAGAAATAAAAGAAAAGCTATACATCCATAAAGATGTTCCGAATGTCAAAATATAAAATAAAAGAAAATTTAAAACCATAATGGACATGACTATACCTTAATATGTTAGTAGAAATTTATAGATGGGAATGAAGAAAGACAGCAATGTGAATTAAACTTTGAATGATTATTCTAGATTTTTAGTATTATTTAAGAATATTAGTATTTATTCTATTATTATTTAGCAGTTAAATCAAATATTAATTCCCATTGCTGCATTTCTTCATCCCCCGAAAAAGAAAATTAAAATCAGTTTCACGCAAAAACAACTAACAGTCACGAAGTTAAATTTAGCAATCATGTCTAATTGAGTCAGTAAAGCAAGCAGGACAGGAGAGCTGACAGTTTGCTTTGATAAACCAATAAACAGGACACATTTGCTAATACTTCATTCAAATAAATGTGGTGACATACCTTGAAGTGACACTATAGATGTTCTCCAAGCAAGCACTCGAGTTTCTAGGATAGAAATATCAAGTGAGGAAGTAGCAAAAGATCCAAGATCAGAAAGCTGAATTGTAACAAGTGACTTGCTTTCTGGAGGTTGATTTGCCAATATTTGGCTGCTTCAGAACATTAATAACAAGAGATTATTAATAAATCAAATGTTAAACTCAATACATGCAAACAAAGAATGTGCATCTTTGTATGTGCAATACCCATTAACCATTAAACAGACCTTTCTAATAAGTTACCTTAAAGAAACAGAAGCAGACTGTTTTCTGGCTATTGTAACACTTTTCTTGTTGTAGAAGTGACAAATAAGGCTCAAACCTGTTTGGTTTTCCACCTGGTATAGTAAACACCATTACAACTCTTTCCAAGTATACAAGATGCAGGATGGTTATAAGAATATAACAGGATGTTACACTCAAATGGATGGGAGGGGGGGGATGTTAAAATAAATAAGCAGTTATCATTAATGCTGTTTAAATCGCAGTAATAGCATCAACAGGCAAGAGAAAAATGTGAAATTGGACCTCTTAAAGTTAAAGACAACATTTCAAAGCATGTCATTCCTCACAAGATAAAATAGATGCTAGAATCTTATTCCAGAGTTGGAGATGAATATAAATAGATATCCTTTCGGAATGAGATCAAATTCATATGTGATTGATTCTTAGCTGTAAAACATACAGTTGGTAATCAGCAGCTTCGACTATTGTATGTAAAAGACCATAACATAGAATGCAAGGGCTGAACCACCATAACCACTACTAACAGAGCTACATAAGCAATTGTCAGTTTACGCTCTGTTTGTTGTGAGGGAAAGTAGGATGGATGAGAGGAGAAAGATGAGACGCTTCCCTTGTTTGGCATGGTGGATAAAGACCCAAGAATGGAAGGGAAGGATCTTTTCTATCCTTCCTAAATCGTAATCTACAATCGTCCTAAATTGGGTGGATTGGTTGCATCATTTCCCTCCCTTGTTAGCCAAACAATCAGATGAATGGGTTCGTACCTCCATTTTACCCTATCCATCCTTCTTCCTCCCCATCCCACCTAAACAGAGACATCCATGTATGCAGTCAGAGTTCACAGATTAGCACCATGATGTATCGAATAAAAGGAATAGGCAACCAACTGCAAGTTGTTAAGAACAGCATGGGATGGTGAGGGCATAGGGTTGCCCATTGCTAGTCCACACATGGATGAATAATGGAAGGCCTTGAGATCCCAAGCCTACAGAAAGGACTCCCTAATTTAAAATAACAGTAAGAAACAAATTGTTGTTTAAACTATAAAAAATGATTCAGGGATAAGCTTAAGCTAAAAGGAATGATTTATGAGCATGTTTTGGCACATGGAGATGACACCAGCAAGGGCGCGCATGCACACACACACCCCATAGGGAAAACCAGCTAAATAGAAAGTATAAAGTATAAACCTTGCAGCTGTTGGACAAAATCATGGAGCTCCTCGATGAAAATGGACCAGCCAATTGTAATTTCCCAATCACAAAAAGAAGTACGTCCAAGGAGAGCTCAGTTAGGGATATGTCCAACTGCCAATATGCAAGAACAAATATTGTTTACATTCTATGAATGGTAGGAGAATGAGCTGTGGAGAGAAATATCATCTCAATTGTCATTATTCTGACCTCTTTACTTCGGCAATAGAAATGAACTGGTGCTCCATGCTGAACAGTTTCTGAATCCTGAATGTGGAAAACTGAACGATAGAATGTACATATTTCAAGAGGGTGAACAAGTTCTCTCCTGCATAGACGAGGAAATTAATACAAATCTGCATAAAATTGAAGATCAATTTGATGTAAAAACAAATTTAGGAGCATAGACTAGTATTCTCTTCGGAATTACTACTCACCACAAATTTTTTTGGGCATCAAAGTAATCAAGCAAAGCAATTGATGTGCTCATAACTCTGGTTTTATAATATAGAATCTGGAGATTAAGTTCGGTATTACTGATGCAGCCACGAAGAAGTGGAAACCTGTCCCTTGTATCTAAAAGTTCATGGACAATGGTCACAGAAACATGGTCAATTTTAATTTGAAGGCAAGGGAGACTTCTGCACTGCCCAGAAATTCTGCCTGCATCCTCATGCGTCCAAGGAAACTGATTACATACTTTAAACTTGAAAGGGTGTCCAGGCTTTTTAACAAACAACGGAACTCCATCAACAAATGCAACAGCTGAGTCACTCTTCTTATTTACCAGGTAAAAAGTATCTTTAACCAACTTATTGTATGGCTCCCAATCAATATCACTGTTGTAGCTTTCAGGCTCACAAGGAAGTATCCTCCAGAGTGACCAACCACTATCATTAGCACTGGAGATCCCAACAAAACCTGATCCAGAATGATAGTTCAATCGCAATGGTTCGCCAACATTGTTCTTAGCATGCAATGATATCAAGGAAAACCACAGAACTGATGACTTCCACATTCCTTGCTTATGGTGCTTGACCTACAAGTAAGTTTGAGCTGTGGTTACACTACTACATCACTTGTATCATGGTAGTTAAGTTTGAAGACAAAGTGCAAAAGGGAACCTATTAGTGTAATAAGAAATAAAATGAAGGATGAGTTTGAAAGTTTCCGGTATTACAGATCATTCCATTATAGAATGCTTCAACAACGTTATCCTCAGAAGTGTTCAAATGCATCCCTCCTCCTGAAGAAGAGGATTTGTGCAAGTGTTACACGATGGTTGGCTCCAGAATCAGGTTTAGAAGGGCGAGGGTGCCACATCAGTAAGTAATGCTGTAAAGCAATAGGACAAGACTCGCCCATCAACTGTCATGATTCAGAATTGAGCTGGCTGCCGGTGATATTTTCTACCCAGAGCTACACAGCTATACTCCCACACAAGTATGCAAAGTATCAATAACATCTCATAACTGTCCCCCAAAAAATTCACAACATTAGCACACTAGGGATCAGTACTGTGTACTCAAAAGAGCTCGTGCTCCAACTTCACAGTCAGTGAAGATCACTTTCCCCATATCATTGAGTTTGGACCCAGTACAAAAGAAACATGTATATAACAAGTGGGTATGTGGTAATTATTATATAACCTTCTCGAACCAACTGATAGCACAAGAAGCATGAGGAAAGTAGAATTAAAATATAAATGCAAACTAGAATTAAATGATCGATGTATGGATATGGAACAATGGTTATTCAATGAAAAAACAGGCTACAATAAAATGAATGAATGCATAAAATAATCTCCAAAAAACGACATTTCTAAGCCTCAGATCCAAGGTGAGTATACAGTCATGGAACCTTATAAGATCCATTAAATGTTCAGTCCCCCAACCTGATTCTAGTATAGATTGCATAATTTCACATGGGCACCCATGTTTTAATGCCTGTACTTTTCCTTTTCTCCCCAAACAACATACGAAAAAGTGGGAAGGTTCTAATTGTTTGTTTATGCAAAGCAAAGCCTAATGTCACAGTAAGCAATAAACAGCACATGACTCCCAAAATTGTTGAACAAGGGCACAATATCTTCTGGAACAAAGAGCAAGAAAGCCACTGCTGCATGCTAGACAGACTATTGTAATAACCATACAGGAAAGCATCTAAAAATTAAAGTTGTGTACAGAGCTATTCAATACACAGATACAAAATTAGCAACATCTAAACGCATACAACTCAATACAAAAATTATAAGATTCAAGAAATTGCCACAAATCAAGACTCTAAGCTCCTGAATTAAATGGAAATGTGAAATAATAAATTCTTACCCTAAAAAGTGCCTTCTCCCCTACAAGTGAATGATGCATAACACCAAACAAACTATACTTATTTTCCCTTTCTTCAACAGCAAAGTACAAGTGTTGATGCACATCTTGAATTGCCACAATTGCTCCTACACAACTCATGAATAACATTTAGTTCAGTTTCCCTTAAATCTGCAAAAGGTTAAAAAAAAATTTATACACATCATGTACCATCAGGAACCATAGCTTTCAAACAGTTGTCAGGTTCTTGGTTACTGGACAATCGCCTTCGTTTCAGGTCACTGCCTATCTCTTTGTTGGATGCAGAGGAGAAGGATGAAACCATGGATAAAATCATCTGATATAAAAGGCAAGTTAGACTGAGATATCAAAAACAAGGCATGCATGCTCTTCCAGTGATAGAAGCACCGACAGTATGAAAATTGCAGCAAGTTATCCAAGGATTGCATTTTCAAAACTTGAAAGAAACAAAAGAAATTTAGCATTGCTCACCTGTATTTCAGACAAGGATATTGTCATTTCAAAATCTGAAATAGAACCCATGCCAACCCAAACCTGATTTGATTTATGATCATTCTCATGCTTTTCAGCTGATATAGAGGCAACTAAATTATTCAACATTTTGCTCTGATGACTTCCATGATTTTCATTTTCTACATAATTTCTATGAACTTGAGAAAAGATCACCATCCTGGAAAGGTTAAATATGAATTTCCTCAGCAGAATTGCAGATTCGAACTTCATATGGACATCAACCTCAATCACAAGTTCCTGAAAACCTCCTACACAAATGAACTAATTATTCAAAAGCAATATGTGGCATAAGTATCACATATAAGAAAAGGAAGGACACTATACCAGAGCCATCTTCAACAACAAGAGTAAGAGAAAACTGAGACACGTCTATGGTGGAAGCTTCAAGCCATTCCCATTTGGTTTGTCGGGTCATATGTAGCGTCTCTTGGGCCTCATTTTCAGCATTTTCAGCTTGTTTAACAGAAGAACTAATGATTGATAAGAGATGTTTTATACGTTGGAGATATGAAACAACACACCGAAAAAACATTGTTAATGCTGCTGTTTCAAGGACAAGAACGCCACCCTGTCCAATAGCATAATGTCTCATTCCCATTAGTAAACAACAGATATGAACATGCATAAGTCAGGAATCAGATAAGAGCTTCAAAACATAAACTAATAATTCAGCGCTACAAAAGATGTGCAAAAGTCTATAAATTCATTGAATGAGCAAGTAAAAAAAGAAGATATAGCATCTGTGCAGTTCAGGATATTAGCACCTTTATTCCCCAAGAGAATGTCTGAAGATTTCTCCCAACTTCAAGCAATGCAGTAAGCTTATTGAATTGATTTGGCCCAACCAGAGAATTCTTTAATGAGCCCTTAGCCACAAAAATTATACCAAGTGTAACATTTACGAGAATCCATTGACTTGGGGATGAAGCTGTAATATCTGTAGCAAAATCTGACTTCTGAGTGAATCTAGAGGATTGAGCAGTTGATGTTTCACACTCACTGATCAAATGGGCATTGTCCACTGTTTGTGATGTATTACCACTTGAAGAAGTTTTACCAACCGAGTTATTCAAACTATTGTGAGGTTGACCCAGCCAAAATGTAAATGTGAAATCAGAAAGAAATATTTCATATAATCCACCCTCAGTTTGCTGCAGCAAGTTTCTAACTACAGAGTGATCAAAACTTTTTAGCATGTGATCCGGATATCTAGAAATTACAAACTGAATTCCTTGCAAATCACAGAGAATTTTCAATTTGTGCTCTTCCAAAGATACCTCTGCGTGAGTTTGATGAACAGAAATCAAAATTCCACAATCAGGCAAATCATGCCCAGCCATTTGGTTGCTCATAGCAGCATATGTTTTTACAGAACTTCCCTCCTTATCATCTATCCTAGAATTCTGAAGAATTACATCCATCGGCTTGAAGTTGAAGGTTCCAGTAGTTGAGACCAAAGTGCTATTACAAATCAAAGCTGCTCCTTCAGCACTAATTTCATCATTCTCAAGTTCATTGAACACCATATTTTGCCTCACAAAGTTTTGAAGAGGCATAAAACCACTTATATCAAAGCTCCTAAAAGCATATGAAAGCGAAACTGTTGAAAGCAAACCTGCAACCACCTGGATAGAGATTATATGACGCGGTCATGCCATTTGAAAAAAACAAGTGCAAAGACACGAGGTAACTTCAAAATACAATATCTTTCTTTTGCATTAAGCAAAGGGGAAAAAAAAACTACGATAAAACTTTCAACGATTTTAAGTATTCTTCCTTCAGAAGCAAAAAGAAAAGGCAAATGGGAGTTAAAATACCAATGCCATGGCAGGTCTTTACAACAATTAGGGGATTGTAGCCTTTTTTTTCTATCTCATGTTACTACATGGTAGCATCAATTGTGTTGACCTTTAGGTTACACATTTATGTTTTTATATATTTTGATGATAACAGTAAAATGAAAATTGGACTAATAATATGTTTGATTGAGAACAAGTGTTAAACAAGTTTTACATAAAGATCATATCAACAACTATGAAGGATTTCATGAAGAAATTGAAATCCAAAAAGAAAGCAAGGTGAAGACTTGGAATTTAAGTGTTCATTTTAGTGCTTTATGTAAATCTATATATCTTATCTTGATAGCACAATTAAAATGAACTCACACACTTCACTATATATACACTTAAAAGGATTGATTAAAAACCTAATAGACGGTTCTAAGAATTCACCTAGGCTAAATCTATCAAAACTAGAATTCTATATGAATTGGTCAGCCGTCAATAGGGTTGTAACGGCTAGTTTTTGCTATAAACATATATATATATATAGCTTGTCTAATTGTAAAATTAGTTAGAGAATCCGAGCATATATCATATACAAGCTATTTTATAAGCGAAACAACTTTTAAACCATAAATCCTTAATTAAACTCATTTTTGCGCAATCAAACCTTCATAATCTAGTACAAGAGTATACACTCTCATTTTCACTACACTTAAACACTTTCTAATCCTATAAGTACTATCTTTTGAGATATTGAGATACTAGAAGTTTCAATTGTAATATCCATTTGATAACAAAAATCACTTGTAAACCTTTGACTTAGGAAAAAACTCTTGGTTTTGGTGAAGTATTTTCACCAACATAAAAATCTTGAACAAGGCATATCTATAAGTGGAAGAAAAATCTTGAAGAACGAATATCTTCAAATGGTGTAAAAATCTTGGTATGGATTCATCAAGTGGTCATTGTACTCTAAAGCTTGGACAAGGTAAAGAATACAATACTCAAGTACGGTTTGGTACTTAAGGTGTGGATGTAAACTTGCCAAACACATTAAAAATCAAGTTTGCAAATTCTCTCCCTTACCTATTTATTTTAAGCACTTTAATAATATTGCTGGTTATTGTATTTATTTGAATTAATTTGTATTATTTGTTAATATTAGTGATACACCTAATTCACCCCCCTCTTAGGTGTTATAGTTTCCTTAATCCTAGAACAACAAATTGGTGCTACCATCACCACAAGGTCATCATGTCAAAACCCAGAAAGCAATGGTTGTCATATCACCAATGCAACTATTAAATACCACGTCAAAGTCAATAAAGTTTATGTCCTTAGTAACAAAACAGTCCATTCAGATCTCCTAGGAACATCCATCAACAATTCATTGGCAACAATGTCCTCTCTCATTATTTTGAGACAAACTATTTCAACTGTCCTTATAGCATCTCCAACTTGAAAATTCATTCTTTAAATTTAAAGGCCTTAAAAGAATAAAAAGGAGGTCAAGAAGGTGAAAAGCCAATGAGTGCACAGAGAATTGGCTCAGGATACAACTAAATGCATAATATTTCAAGTACTAAAATTCAAGGTGTTGGCATTTAAACATGTGCTTTGATCAATTCCATATAGCTACATCTATTCAAGAAAAGTAAAAGAACACAATCACCTGAAAGAGAACATACAACTCATCCATATATGATATAATATGAAATCCTGAAGCCGTCACAGAGAAAGTTGTTGAGAAAGCAATGACAGTCGTGCTAAACGTATATACAAACTCCCTGAAACAAAAATCAAGACAAGATTGATGCTTGGTTAGTATATTAAGAAACAGTATCAAAGAGAGATTAAAAATGTTCTTTAGTGCAATGTTATCTACTTCATCAAAAAACTAGAAGGAAATATCCATCAGATGCACAGTATTCTACTTTTTTAAATCGTTAAGCACCTCATGTTGTTCGTTATTAAGCTAGATATTTTGCTCTTATATGCTTTTGTACTTCAAAGAAATTGAATACATGCAAAGAAAAAGAGCAAGAAAAAAATCCTCAGATGGTATTCTGTGATGCTGATGTCTTTTTTCTTTCAAGACAGTTCATCCAACAGGCAACCACACATCTAATTCCATGAACACCCAGGATAGGAATAATAAAAGAATGAGACAGATCTCCCCCATGTTGAGCAGAAAAGCCATGGGAGCAATTATTTGAAAAAGAAGAAGGTTCCTTGATTGTAAATGATGTGCAAGTAATGGAAAGCAGAGACGCTTGAGAAAACAAGAATAAATGTAATTACTTAACAATTAAAACAGATAATAACAAGGGAAATGGGACCAAGAAATCAAGGTGTCCAAAGTCCCTGGTATGGGAAAATGAAATTCAAATGGAACGGCTAGAATCCCCTACCTGAAGAATGATAACCGAGCAGCTATTGGCTTCATTGAAAAGATTTGGTTTTGTTCTCTTTCTGCTGAATTCCCCTTGTAAATATCGAAACCACTAATCTTGAAGTAAGAACCAAGTGAAATCCATCCCTCAGATGCATACTTTTCATTATCTGGTTTAGGAATTTCAATTATCTGAGGCTCTCGCAATTTGTGGCTCTCTGGTTCTGCACCATCAGATTCTGACCATCCAGTTAATGCCAAATCTGATTTTGAGGTTGGCCATACAACAACCTCAATATTTTGGATATCAAAACCAAGTTGAAAATCATCCTGATTCGTGTCTTTATCCCCACTGTTAAGTCCAACCTTTCTCGGTGTCATTTCAATACAAGGACCAGTTACAAAAACTCCAAGTTCAATATGTTTCTCCGGAAGCATTCTAAGAAAAGTCAACTTCAGTCTATTAGAATACAACTCATATTTATCTTCCCAACTAATTTCTTCCTGATTTTCAATGGTTGGAGGAAAATTCAGAGGTACAGTTGCCCTCCCAGTGTTCTCATTCAAATTTAGAGCATGCTGTATCTGGCCAAGCAGTATAGCAAATGACAATACTGATGAATACCCCAAAGCTAAATTTAATTTCCCGGCTGTCAAACTGCATTTCCAAAACCCAGAAACTGGTCTCTTCAGGTTTGGATCCATCAAACAGTTTTTAATCTCACAAAGAAGCCATGGAGTTTCAGAATATGCAATCTCGTTATCCTTATATCCCGCAGAAGATTTTTGCCAAGCCAACCACATTTCTCCCATAAGTGTCTGCAAATATGGATTACAGGTTCCTTCAGCTGGATTTGCAACACTGGTTTCACTAGTTTGTGAAGGAAGAAATACTTGTGCAGGCTTACCCATCAGGATAGTTTTTAATTTATCAACACTCCCTTTCCGACGTACTTTTTTTGAACTAAAAGGATTCTTTACACTCCTATCCACAATTGCAGTCTCCATAACAGAAGAGGACTTAACCTTCAGCTTCCCACAGGAAAGAGACAAAGACTGTTCAAAAACTTCATCAACATATGCAAGTAACAGCATATGAATCGATAGACTGAATGAGTGTATATCAGAATATGAAATCCCTGTATGGGACTCTATTCTTTCATCAACATTCTTGTGCTTGCTTGTTGAAGAAAAAGTAACTAAAATCTTTCCAAAGTTTAGCAGGAAGCAATATCGGGAGCTGTAATCTTCAGAATTGTTTCCCGGATTCCAATCAAGTTTTGGTCGTTGAAAGAAAAGTATAATAAAAAAGAAACAATGTAAAATTGAGAGCAAAATCTTGTACATAACATTCCAAATGACTATGAATACTGAAAGGATCTTGGAGAAAACATTGACTTGTTTATCCATTGAAGATTCTTTGAAACTATTTTTACCATTTTGAATGTTTGAGACTGCTCTGTATCGTGCTATCCGTCGTGCCTGGGCAATAGCTTCGGCTGGCAACTCCTTCTCTATGCCAGAAATCTCCCCCCAGTTGTGTTTGACAGAATTCAGAAACATTTTGTCCTCAGACAACTTAATAACAGACTTCTTTAATAAGTTGTCAGCAGAATATCCTAGCAGAGACAGCAAATACTCATATGCATTTTGATAACGTAGCCAGAGGCAAATGAAATCAACTAATTTATGCAATGATAATCTGGGAGAGGAAGGGACATATCCTAATCTGTTTGCAGCTAGTTTCCATAGTTGTCTACCACTTCTGACATGTTTTCGTTCTTTCGTTGATAGTTTACCAAAAGCTGACAAAACAAGGAGATCAAGTGGAGAAAACAACAGACTTAATTTTGGAACACGGATATTAAAGTATGCCACCCGAAGGTCATTTAATTTAATGCAAGAAAGCAGATCTGTGAAAGAAGAAATGTGGTTTATCTGATCTTCCATCTTATAGGCAAACCCAAAACCTCTAAAATCCATAACAAAAGAAACCACTTTTAGAGGTTTAAAAACTGCACCAACAACCCCTCTTAAAAGACACCCAGGGTCAGAGTGCTCAGATTCTCCATTAAAATCCTTTAGTTCCAACAAAAAAACTACAGCGTCATTCAAGTCGGGAAACTGCACTTGCAGATTAGTATCGGAAATCTGTAAGTGGCAATGTTTGAGAAGAAGATTCAACAGAGAGGTTTTAAACCAATTCCTTGAAGGTGGGTTAAGCAAGATCCTCTCCAGCACATTATGCAAGGCACTACCCTGATGTACACAAACCAACATCTTGGTGATTGTAAACAGGCATTACCAATTGAAAAAAGTAAACAGGTATCCACTAGCTCAATCAAGCTGAATTAGCAACAAAAAGACGCACTAAAAAAAATTCTTCTTTGCATAAATGAATTAGTTTCATTTCCAAACAAACTCAGCAACATAGCCAAGACCTGATACAAGTTAAAATAATAATACAATCACTAATGAACTGAATCAACCAGATAGAGATACAAGGCAGGTATTCCATGCGAGCAGGTATTCCCCAAAATAAAAAACAATTACACCACAAAACAAATACCCAACACACACACGAAAAATCTCAGTGATCCTACTGAAGCATAATCAATCAAATCACTAAACAAGGCATCACTTAATTGAGCTAATTTTAGATCTCTATATACACTCTCTAAGCAGCAAAATGAACAATAAAATACCTCAGGATCAAACCCGGCAACCGCCTTCTTCTTTTCCTCACTCAATTTCCTCGCCCTTCTCAAACTCCCCTCCTCCTTCACTTCCCTATCAAAACAAAACAAAACCAAAACACAATAAATTCACACTCACGTTAAAATCAATCACAACATAAACAAATAAAATAACTTACCCAGCTAAAAGAGTGATATTGACACCGCGAATTCCAATTTTGCAAGCAGGGGAAGACCAATTGGAGAAGCGAAAACTCAAGTGATCAACGGTGACTTCTTTAAATTGAAACCGAGAGGATTCGGATTCATTATTGAGAGCAGAGACATCGAATTTTAACTTCTTTGCGGTCAATTCAGAGTTGATAAACCCTAATTGGAGTTCAATTTCCGGTTCTTCTTGCAACCACGGCCGCAATAATGACACCAGTCGCCGGTAAACGGCGTCGTGGAAGAACATAGCGGCGGTGGTTTACAGTTAGTTGAGTGAAGTTTGGATAAGGAATTTTTTTAGTTTTGTTGGCATTTTAATACGTATCATGAGAATCAGGCACTGAATTTTATAGTGAAAAGAGTAGGAGGACACGTGTTATTGAATTCTTCTTTGGAAAACCTTAATTTAACCCTTAACATAATACCTTATTATCAATTGAGTCCCAGATCGTTTTATTTTTTTTATCAATTTTATAATATAAGTAATTGACATTAGACAATTTTCACCTCCTTTACCTATATATTGCTAGTGAAGGTTAAAATATCTTATCCAGTTTTCACTTGTTAGTTAAAACAAACCATTTGAAAGCGTTTAACTGTGGATCAAATAAAAAAAATATCTTTATATCAAGGATAAAAAAATTTAAATACAGTATTATTTTAACCTTTTTTATATATATAATGAGATAACAGTCTATTGGATCAACTAGATTCAATTCAGATTAATTTTACTAAATTCAAGATCTAGATTATGTATTTGGTTGTACTTAATAACTTTTTTAATCTATTTTTATTTGATTATATAATAATAAAAATCAACATGTACAAGGAAGCTAGTAAAAAAATTTAAGGAAAAAATATTCATCGTGAAAGGCCACACAAAAAGAGTGTTTCCTAATATTATAAAAAAATGTTATAAACTTATTAAAAACAAAAAAAAATCAAATAATATCCAAAAATATTTAGTGGTCAAATAAAATTTAAAAAAACACCATGAAAGACTGTAAAAAAAATCACTTGTGAATATAATTAAAAAAGTCTATGATCATAGTAGAAAGCAATTGAAAATTTAAAGGTATGTGATAGAAAAATCTCAATTTAATTTTTATTAATTTATTTTAATGAAATTAAATTAAAGATATAGAAAAAAAACAAAACATATAAAATGTATGGGCTTATACGCTTGGCCCATAAATAATAAGGTTAAACCCACATGTCAAGCTTTATTTTTTTCTCTTCATAGTAAGGGCGGACGACACATCATCTATCTCTTTTTATTTTTATTTTTTAAGTTAGGTCATAAGTCACTTACTGATTTTGATTCAATAACCTCAAAAAGACTGAAAACTCAGGCTCCATCCACTAT
>Ga0307517_10002464_pt1 | contig 29602 bp, 28 predicted proteins | sample 23_EM_MG_FD_194515 | JGI IMG/M metagenome (GOLD analysis project Ga0307517, IMG submission 194515) | Populus trichocarpa ectomycorrhiza microbial communities from riparian zone in the Pacific Northwest, United States - 23_EM | ecosystem: Host-associated > Plants > Roots > Unclassified | place... | reverse complement strand
TTGTTCTCCACCCTCTTCTCTATACTTCTGAGGTTTTTTTTGCCCAATAATGTGATTGGCTGTAGAGCCTTTCTATTTCAAAAAGCACTGAAAATCTGGTGCACGTTTTGAATGGCATGAACCATATGAAAAAACCACTATATTATTCGCCTTGACAAGATCTATTACCTAGTGGTTTTTTCAGGTCCATAGGTAGTACTGAGAATATGATATAATCGATTGAAAACAACCCAAAGTCTAGTGCACGTTTTGAACTGCCAGTGCACAAACTATAATTGAACTAGCCTGAGCTACCTAAGGCCCCTTCCCCCTGGATAATAATTAACCTCCGAGTCTGGGGCTTCTTCTCTCCAGGCCAGGTGGTTTTGCCACCTATCCCACACTCTCCTGAGTACTACGAGTCCGGCATGTTCATTGTGTTTGTGGTACAACTCCCGCAGAACAATGTCACCATTATTCTTGTCAGTATATCATGGGAGCACCAAATAGGCTATTGCAAGACAATGCCCAACATCTATCTCCCTCAGTCCATGGGAACTCAGCTCTTGATCAAGAATCTTGCACAATTCATTGAGTTCAATGATTTTGTTTAAACCAGTCTGAACACCCCCACAATCTGGGATTATCTTCTGTTTTACTGCTTTTTCAATGATTTTCTCTATCGTGAAGCGTTACTAGCAGTAGCTCAAGATAGGAAAATATCCAGGTATAGCATACAAATTGCCCCACAGATATTGAGATTCGAGTCCCACTGGCACCTCTCCCTTTTGTTCCTCTCTCTGGTAAGTATTGCCTGTTTGAAGATTAGAAAACTAATAATAGGAGATAGAGGATGTGATTGTACATAGAGATCGCGATTTTCTATGCTTAATTGATAAATTCTCTTTTCGAGCCTTTTCTCAAGTCCAGAAAGGTGTTTGAGAACTCGCTTATTTTCTTTCTGTATATACTCTTATTGTGTTTCCCAGGGTTTAAATGTATGATAATTCAGTTCTTTCAAGTGGTTGAGCTATGCACTACTATTTTCTGATAGTTGCTCCAGCTCAGGGGTCATAACTAGCCTGTAGGTGGCTTGCACTACCACATCGGTACTATCTTTATCAGGTGAGACTTCACGACCCGATACAATCCACCAGATGTCCAATTCTTTCAATTTATCTGACATTCTCTGCCTCCAAAGCCAAAAATAATTATCCTCCAAGAGAGGAAATAACAAATAGCTTGACTGCCTAGCCTCATAGGGCTCTGTCACCGCGCAAATAAGATGAGCAGAATCAGTCAGAGAGAGATATATATATATATCGATAAAACAAATGGTGAGAAAGATGATTTGAAAAAGCACACAGTTGAGACAGCCGCCTATCGAATTGACCATTTTTCTCCTTGGCTTACGCTTCGAGGAATGCAAATGCTCATAACATGTTGGATGGGTGGACGTGGTAGATGTGAGAGAACTTGTTCTATTCTCAGATGCGTGCAACTGCTAAGTAAATAGCACTAACAAACATGTGTGTGCAACTAGTGCTTTACCCTCAACGCTGTCCTATCTTCTCCACAACACAACTACAGTGGTTGCCCATACCCTACTACACTCAACACCCTTGGCAACCTTATCTTCGAGATGCTTTACTGTTAGCCCCATTCTGAAATGGAGGTACCCTCATAAAGGTCTACAAGAACATTCTCAAAGCCCCAGTTAAATACCCCGCCTCTATCCATCTCCACACTCGAGATCTTCAACCATTCAAGTTGATCACCCCTGACATGACAAAACACCTGGAGAATTTACTGCATGGGAGTAGTGATACAAAACAATGATTACCAGAAGTCAACTGGGATCGCTTAGCGAAGAGACACATTGAAGCCACATATGTCCCACCAGTGCTTGGAAGAGTTGGCGAATCGAGTGAGTTTAGCCAGTTCTCAGAAGAGCAGGCTGAGTGCGGGACGGGTGGTAGGTTCGATCACTATGGGAATCTTTTTGAGTTTTGATGTTCTTTGTTTATGCCTACTTTTACCCTTTTCCTTTGTTTCTCCTATTTCTAAGCTTACCCCCATGCCTCCGCCAAATTCTCGACATCCAATGACCCTTTAAGTTCCCTTCTTATTTTTGCTCTTTTTTTTCCCATTCTTTTTTTTTCATCCGGGTTACTCTGGTGATGGAATAGCTTTCTTACCACTAATACTCGCCGAGTCTATATATGCTGATCTGGCTGGGTTCCCAGTAGTGGAAAAAATCCAAAGATTTTATCAAAAAGTAGTGCATTGGGTATCGCTTTTTTCTTTTTTTCTTTTCGGGATGCTCCTCAGGGAGTGAATAGAACTACCACTTCCAGATGGTGTCTGCCCCCATCTGTGTTTCCCCCCCTTTCTCGCGCTTTCCCCTTTTCCCTTATCTTTTACTCTTTGCCCCATCGTAATTTTCCAGGTACAAAGATTTCCCAATACATCCGCAAGGTTGCGTAGGGTCGTGAGGGGGCAGGCACTGGTGCAAGCACAGGAAACTCATGAGCAAGAGGTTTGGTTGGTTCAGGTCAGATTGCACAGCTCTACAGTACGTTTATCTCTATAATTTGCTGTGGAGGCGAAAAAAACAATGGCCCGGTTATGGAAAGATGGAAGGAAGGAAGGAAATGCCATTCCTACCTTCATTGATTGCCACCATTGCACTTGTCTTACTGTGGGATATGTTTACGGTACAGACCAGTGGATGGATGGATAGAGAGTGGGCGGGGGGTAACTATGTCGGATGAATATGCCACAGTCCGAGCCTTTGTCTACTAATTTCCAGTCACGCAGAAACTCACGGTTAGAGGTGCAGGCCTCTCAATTACCAGGCTGGTCATGGAGAATTAGTCGGGGACCCACCGCTGACTAGATCTGCGCTTGTCGCATATGGCAAGAATTAGAGTGGAAAAGCAGCATGGGAATTAGCTTAGAGTGAGATCATGTGATTGGTAGGGTCTCTGAAGCAACAAACTATCGGCCGTGCCGTTCCTGGTACGGTACCAACAGATCTGCCATGTACCATTCCATCCACCTCGCCCTACATTTTACCATTTACAGAAACTCGATTTACCCCGTGCGTTCCCTTATTCGTATGTTATCACTACAAAGCACAGCGAGGTACAAATACTTTTGTGATCACACACCCCCCGCCAGGGCAAACGAGAATACTTGCTATACGAGGGCACAAGCCCAGAGCCTTACTTCCTCAGCAGCCAGGATTGGGCAAATATCTCGGCTTGATCACTTGGTCTCCCATTTGCCTCATTTTTTGCCTTGATAGACGAGTAAATACCGTGTCTGCACCAGTTAGCTGAAGGATCCCCTCTTTAGTAAGCATATATTATTATTATTATTATTATTATTACTATTATTATCACGATATATAAAGGATCCCTCTTGGCCACCTATGATAACTACCACTTCTTTGGTGAGGTATGGGTAGAGTCACCCACAGAAATAGCATACTACAGAGCGAAGTGTAGTGCCATCATGAGCTCTCACTCGTGTTTTCCGGTTTGTTGTGTGGCCCCCACTCTATGAGGGGTCGACCCACCAGGATATTGTGGGAAAAAGGTTCAGTCTCAGGTATTGGTACTAATTGAACTTGTCCATAGTGTGCTCACAGTATATTAATATCAGGGTTATTATGCCATGTTACATCGCCTCAACCTAGAGGCCACATCCGAAACCTGTGAAAATCGCTACATATCACTCAACATATCGTATTGTATAATATCATATTATCCGCCTGGGTCTACTATTTAATTTAATAATCGTTATCCAAGACCCACTTGAGCTGATACAAAAGAAAAAGGAATTATAGCCTATACCAATGTCCGCCTCTCCACAATTCCGTTTTCTAGCCCTTCCCAACCCACAAGTTTAGCAAAGTTAGCAGCAATGAAAACACCATGATCTAATAAAGAAACAGGGCAAACTTAATCATAAGAACAAGACAAAAGAAACAGGGCAAACCAGGAGAGAGGAGTTTGGATCACAAAACGAGCCGGTAAAACCCGATCACTGCCTACTTAAATATATATCAAGTACGATAGCAAAAGAAGAATCCATACCCTAAAATAAAAACCCCCCTAGTTGCGATATCGTTGTCGAAAAACGGAAAGCGTGAGAGCAAAAGATGGGTAAGGAAGAAGAGGGAAAAAAGGAAAATCTACCATTGTAATGCTCCCTCCCCCAGACAATTTTAGCTACACCTTTATTTTCTTCCTGTGTCGACACGGGCAGCTCGACACCTCAGCAGTGTTATAGTTGTCAAGTTGCACCTCCATATCTTCAAGTTGCGTGTCACCACCGATCTCGGACCCCCCACGCATCTTACAGGCTGTCAGTGATCGGTATCAACTCCTAACATAGTAATCAACCATGGATCCGGCTTCCAGCATTAGGACATTCGAGATGGCGAGGTAAACAATGTCAGGGAATATCTCATGGGGAGCGAGAAACTTGGACGAATGTGCGGATTGGGTGGGGAAGGTGAAAGTGATGAGGCAGTACCCTTTTATTATGGGAATTCGGGGCTCCGTAGGATATTCATTAGGTAAGAGGGTGTTCTCTTTGGAGAGAGAGGTAACCTGGTACTAACAAGCTACCGGAACAGTTGGCTAGCAGTAGACAGCTTAAGCGATCAGATCTAAGCAGTGTTCCCAACCGTCCAGTCCGTCCGTCTTCGGGGGAGGACGGGACGGACTACGGCTCATAGTCCGTCTTTTTGGGGGTGCTAGGACTGACTACGCCCGGAAGGGTGAGGACCGGACGGACTATAGGGACCATAGTCCCGGCGCTTGGACCTCCTGTACTAGCCAAGCTGAAATCATACACCTCCAAACGAATTCTTTTCACATCATGAGACATCACTCTTGCGGTCCCCTGCCGTCCCCTGCCGTCCCTGGCCGTCCTCACCCTTTCCCGGCCGTCCTCAATAGTCCCCTGCCGTTCCCTGCAGTCCCCCGCCGTCCGCCCCCCGCCCCGAACTAAAATGTCTCACCCTGTAGGGCCCGCCGTCCTGCCCAAAGACGGCCGTCCTACACTTAGGCCGCCCCGGACGGACTACCGATAGCCGTCCCGTCCCGTCCGGGGCTCTTGGCAGTCGGGGGTCCCCGTGGTGGTCAGAAGCGCGAGTGAAGTCAAAGAACCTAACTTATTATACATAGAGTCCCCTGTCTGCCAGGACTAGGCAACAGCCACCCCTAAAGAAACATGACATCTCCCCAAGCCAAAATCATGAAGCGCTATCTCTTCTCTCTAAGAGCCTGTTTGGTGGGAACGGAAGGCGGGTGGACCATTCCGTTCCCCCATACAAAGTGACCGTTCCCTTCCGTTTCAAGAGGTCACTTTGTATCGGGGAACAGAACGGTCAGCCAGCCTTCCTTTCCCGCAAAACAGGCCCTAAGTTATTAGCAGATAATCTAAAGAAACTGCAAGTTAGGAAAGCCAAATTTCAACCATAACAGTATTGGGCAATGCCGAGTTACAATCAACTTGGGGTCTTCCCTCCTTCCTAAGCCAACTTCTCCTACTACAATTTTCTTTTCATCCGCTTGCATTCGGCCTAGGAGCAGAGTATTGTGAATCACCGGCGCTTTGATTGATAGTCCAATCTGGATATCTCAAGAACCACGACTACATCTCTGGAATTCATCACTTCTCGCATAAAGGACGAACACGAATGATCTGGAAAATGGAGAACGAAGTAGGAGCTGGATGAGTATTGAAGAAGTATGTAAGAAGGGAAGGGAAGGGAAGAAGAAGCGGTAGGAATGAAAGAGAGATGAAGCGGAGGAAATGGAGAGAATGGACATGAAGCGGTCAGAGGATGTTGGAGAGAGGGAGAAAGGATGCAGCGAATGTTATCGTGGGGAAAGACGGTCTAGGAAAGGAAGAAGTTAGAATGTAAAAGTTTTCTGAGTTATGTATTTAAGGACATTAGTTTTCCTCCTGAGTGCGACGATAGAATGAAGATCAAGACTTTCTCCTCCATAATCTCTCCCCCTTCCACGCAGATAATCTTTTGTTTTTCTTTACAGAGCAGATTAGGCATCACAAACGCATATGATATCCCGAGCTAGGCAGGAAAACAATCCCTTGCTCTGGGGCACTTCTTTTTGAGTAATTCCGCACTCTACCGTGCCATAAATTTCTGCCCAAGGCATGATACTTGAAACAGCTATCACCCGGCAGCAAATTTCATAGTGCGAGGTACAGTTTTCAGGAGTCGCACTTTACGGCTGTAATTGCGGAATGGTATCAGTTAGCTCCAATACGGGAGCATGCTGTATTATTCGAACATGTCTCAGGGCAGGGTAAGATTTCCCCACCTGCCTCGGAAGATCGGATAAGTCACGACTCCCGACTTGGGTTAGGATAGAATGCAATCCGCGGAAAATAGAATTGTAGTGGGCGAAAAATGAGACTGGGTGAAGGTAGAATACCAATACCCTATCTTCTATCGATATTGCCCGCCACAGTTATCCCTTCACCACTCATATGAAACCAGGGCAGATTAGATTACCAGATATACTCGAAAAACCCATGCCCCTAGTTAATATATGAAGATATGTATGATATATCAAGCTTTTGGGCTTCGCACTTGCGACTGAACTGGGTGGTGACGAGAATATTGGTGGAGCCTTGTTCACAAAAGAAACCTCCGAACAGTCTGCCAAGAAGATGTTGATTGTGGGTGAATGGAGGAGGGGGTACAAGTCTACGCTGAGCGCTCTCCGAAATGGCAAGATATCCAAGTGATCAGCACCTAAGACAATGTTTGTTGCTTGGACATTCTGGAAGCTGCGAGAATATTAGAGGACTTTTCGGAGGGTCATAGACCGTTCTTGTGCTTTAGTGGTTTACGGAAAACATTCCCTCGACATGTCTTTCTTCTTCATTAACAGGGGTATGTGGAGGAGTGAGGAGATGCGGGGAGATATTGAGATAGGTGTGGGGATGTACGAAAAGATCATACTAAGTTGGTTCCAAAAGAGCGTAAATGAGGTTGTGGAGGCTACATCGCCTATCTTGCATACACTTGCTTAAAGTAAATCTTCTCAATCTACCAACTACCACTGCTCTATCCATATCCTTTATATAATAGGCTGCAGGGCGAGTTTATACAGTGCCTGTGGAATTGGGGTTGATTTCAAGGTCGGAAGACTCCTTACTGTATGAATTTTCCTAAAAAGCAAAAGTAAAAGCATGAAGCCGCCACATCTTGTTCTGTCGCCTGATCGCACAAGCTGTCTATCATTAGTGAGGTAAAAATGGTGGCGGCTTGTTAGCACTTGCCCTCTCGGCTCCATTCCTCCAGGTCTATCCTTCCAAACAGGCCCTAGGTGACTACGGGAGGGCCGGATTGCGTGCAATTTAGCTCTCCTCCTTCTCGCTTGCTAAACTGACGGTAGATGTATGAGTATATAATATTATTATAAGAATATAACGAAGTCATCCTGATCCTCCAATCGGCTTATTAGCTTCCTTCCACATATGTTCCCAATACCTTGGATACCCAATAACAAAAGAAATAATCATTCTATTAATCCCTTAACAAAAGAAATACATAGCAAGGACTTCCGCTCTCTCCCACACCTTGGGTTTAAATGCCGGACCCTGGATCTAGTTGCGCTCTCTAGCCTTCATGAGTGTTCCAAACCGTCTAGTCCGTTCGTCTTTCTTATAGGGCCGGAAGGGTTGTCACTAATAGTCAGTCCTTTTCGACTCCGTAGATGGCCTAGGGTAGACTTAGGTCAGACAGGATGCCCTTCTGGCCTTGTTCGGGGGTAATCTCAGTCTTATTTCAGACTAATCTACTCAGATCTTTAATCCACAAACTTTAAGATAAAGTTCTCGAATCCTCTCCCTCACTCTCCATCATCTTTCAAACCATGTGCCCCATGGGTAAACTACGGAGCAAGCAACAATCATTTTTAAGGTGAGAGAAACAAGTCCAAACCCTTGGGCAAATACACAAAATCCTCAATTCCATCATGATTAAAAACCACTACCACGAATCCGCAAGGCAACATGCATATCCTTAATCTTCTACATATTCCTTCACCTCTAAACACTAAACCGTTGTTGATCCAAGATTTTAGGCATTCCGCTACCTTGACTCTATCATCACCAAGTCCATTTTCGTGGTGGTAATTGAGTATTTTCGGCCAATGGCTTGATTTAAACCAGAAATTGGATCCAAGGCGAGTGAAAAAATCTCTCACCTCTAAATAACCTTCTCTCTTGCAGGAATTACACTTCCTTAGCTAATCCGCATCATGGTATATCACTCATAGTTTTACGGTGGTCCCTTATTTTCTCGCTCCCATTTCCCTTGGAGTCAGGCACAATACTTGATGTCAGTGGTAGCCCCCCATAGTCCTTCGCTACACCCCGCCGTGTGCTAATACCCCTGGTGCCCCCCGCTATGGGATGTCGACGAGCAATCCCTTTCAGCCGGTCCCATGCGCCGCCCTCACCCGAGCCCCCCCCCCCCCCTAACGGCTCGGAATACTGGCGCCAACATGGGAGGTACGAACTGGCGATTAAACCTCGCAGGGATTCTTATGTTTGCCAATAAAAGGTTACCCTCCACCCAAAGCACCCTTCAACAATAGTTGCTCTGATGATTTTATATAGAATCAAATTCCAAAGCTCTAATGACCCCTATCTCATTTTTGTGTTCCTAGGGTGTTTAAATAAAAACAATCACTAGAATTGTGTCGCTGTTTGTTATCCGGCAAAGAGAAGCAACATGTTCAATCCCCTCTCCAGCCAGAATACTTCCTATGTGACCTTAAGCGGGAACAAAAATCGTTGGCCAGTTCCATTCAGTTCTAATCTACCCCCCGAACTTCCCAAAGGGGAATCGTGTTATACCCCACCGGGGGGGACTATTGCGCCAAAAAATCGCTACCCATAGCGGCAAGGGAAGATCTAGGTTTCCGGAACCCACCCTTTTTTTTTGCCACCCATTTCGAGTATCTAATCATGACTGCGACTTCAATGGATGTTTCATCCATGCGCAGTACGGAAAGCATCGAAGGCAAAAGCCAGTTCATAAGAACGTCTCTGAACTCTTCAATCTGGTATTAATTGCAGGGCCGCTGTGGCTAGCGCATCATCTAATTTAGGAAAACAGGAATGCTTGCAAAGAGTGAGGAGCACGCTCTACCGGTAGATACACCCCAAATTTAAGGACAGTGGACAGGCCCCCATGAATGGCTTTAGGATGTGATATATAGTGACACGCCGCTATCTCCGGCGACCAAATTACAACAAACCTGTCGGTCGCGGGGGGCGATTCGGGGCGATAGGCTTTAGTATGAACAAATTTAGAGCCCGCGGATGCTCACACGGGACAGCGAGGTACCCGAAATATCGAGATCCGGGATAGCGGAGTGTGGCTGTGCTCGTGCGCTCAGCTTAATAATATAATATATATTGTATGCATGGGTTGCCTACAAAGCAAGGTACTTTTCCCTACAGCAGTGAGTATTTTTCAGGACAGGGGACATCTTAAAGTTCCCCTCGGATTTTTTTGCAGTGTGCTCTCCACTACCTAGATCTTCGTAGTGGAGTACTTTGTATTGCACATTTGAACCCCCCCCGAGATCCGGTAGTGGTCAGGGGGGTTTTCAACTATAACGGGCCCATTATAGTAATGTGCGACGGTATACTCGTGTACTTCATTAATCCCTGTTTTCATGTTCCTCAAGCATACAGGTAGGACAGGTCGCCTTCCACCCTCGGCAAAAGGAATACCGGAAAAATTCGTGTCATCCACCTTCTCCGCCTCACTTCTAATTTCCATCACTCTCTATCTCAACACCCATTATAGGGTTAGTTTGACAGGTTAACAGAATTGCGAATATGATACCAGCTAATCAGATCCAACACAGCCAGGGCGCTCGGACCTGACCGGGTGAGGAAACGCCAATCCTTCCTAGGGGTCTTTGTCTTTAAGGAAGGAAATTAGAAACTTAGCTGAGGTGGTTGATAACACGAGTTTTCACGATATTGGCAAAGGGCTTTGGGGTCATGAGAGCGTTACGTTTCACAATCGCGAAACAACTACTAGGGTTTAGATTTCAGTAACGAGCAAGACGCTAGAGGTGCTTACACCCATAGCTGGCGTGAGGAACCTAGGAACAAAAGCCGAACTGAGGGGCAGTAAATTACATCCGCACCCACCTATCCCTAGCTACAAAAACCCAGTGAATCTGTCCGGTACAACGGGTAATCCGAGACTACAGATCAAGTTTTAGGATAGAGGATTTTTGGACTCACAGGGGTCATCCAGAATAGCGAGGCATCAAAATTATGGAAACTAGGGATAGCGGGGTGTAACACATCTGGGAACCATCCCAAATTTAGACCTAAATTTTCGGGGTATGATACAAGGTAGAATACCGGCACCATTACCTGCATCACACTGGTGGAGCGAGGCCATGTGGATCACTTCGTCGTTGTGTCAGCACAATAGTTTTTCTTCCTTTTTTCTTTATCCCCCCCCCCGCATGCGGGCGTGGGGGAGTTGAGGGATTATTTTTTCTCATCAGCATGAAGACCAGCCCAAAAGCTACCCTCTCCTCCTCAAATGGCCCATCGGTAAGAAGTTTTATATTTTTATTCACTTGATCGTAATTGGATACCATATATACGCAGGAACCCGCCCCCCCAGGTCGGACCCCTCGAACCCCACATATTATAGATTACCGGGGTTGTACAAGCAGCTGATCCGCAGACAACCAAACCCCTGGAAAGTGCTTTTTCAAAATCTGCAGCCCTACGAGATTCATTGATGTGGGGACATTCTTTTCGGGGGATCTGATTTGCAGCCTATCTCACCCTAGGTCGAGTGACTCATCATGCTCCTTCCCTTCCCGCATTGTAGTAATAACTTGAAGCCACCGGGGCGGACCTGGCCAGTGCATGCATCCAATAGGAAGCTATTCCTATTAATACTACCCTAATTTGATTTTTAATCTACTATTTTTTTCCCTGCCGGTTGCTCGGCATTTTCCAGTGGCAAAAACTGCCCAATGAAAAGATTGGCCACACCCCTCATCAGTTTCGTCATGATTATCGCCATCCGGTTCCCTCCACAAAATCTCCCTTAGCCAAAATAGGAAATTAGCAGGGCGCTTTGACTAACCAGATCCGTGGGGGTAAACTTACGGTATTTGATAGAGCAAACCTAATTGGCGCATCCAGCTGCTCCCTCGAGTACCGGCACCTCTAAGCGTCCCGGGAGCCCGCTGGTGTCTTTCCGCCGGTGGGATCGTGAAGGTAGTGCAGACCACGCTGCTTTAGCGTCGGTGGTGCTACTTGTCCCAGGCAAGAAGTACCCGAAAATTTAGGAGGAAAACAGGGATAATTCAGGGATAATTCAGGGATAGAGCAAGGGGATTTTGTATGGCCGACCGTCTGTGCACATCAGTGCGCCCATACAAAAAAGGTCAAAGTCCAATTTTCGGGTACTTCTTGCCAGGGACGAGTACCGGCGGTGTTACCGGTGGCTCGATGGGTGGTTCGGGCACGGGGTCTGCTTCACAATGCGCTTTTACTACGCCGGGTTAGCATCGGCCAGAAACGAGGAAGCGGTAAGGCTTTTCCGTTGAGAACTAACCACACTCAACGACACAGAGGTCGTTAGGGTCGAACGGGTTCTCGCATTCGGGGAGACAGCCAAGGAATTCCAAGGGATCTCTGCACTGGGAAATTTGGGGGATCGGGGTAGAAAGAGCTTGGAGAAACGAGAAGCAGACAAGGAGAGGTAGAGCGGAGAGTATAAAACGCATTTTTGGCCGGGGAAAAGTATTGAGGTTGTTTTGTCGGTTTACCAGATTCTAATGATATTTAGGGGAGCCTCTGGCATACGGTAATTAAGAGGGCGGGATAACGAGCCCTTATATGGCGGAAACTTTCCGCATCCGGGACGTGAGGCTAGGAAGTAAGGGCGCTGAAATGGATTTCCAACTAGGTATGTAATTAGGGGGATTGGCGCCACCTTACTTTTTTCTCATTGGTGACAATCACCAGATCCAAGATCTCACCCGCATTATTGTTTACGCCTCCCTGCCAATGAGTGGTTTCGTAAATAAGTGTGGGAGGTTGAATTACGAATATTACTGCACTCCGGACAATATCCAACCGTATGCAGTGGCAAGATCGGTTTACTGCAGGAACCCCCCCTGCAAACGGTTCCCGCTGTACAGTACCTTGCATGCGGAGAGTACCTTTGTTGGTCAAGTGATTTTTGTGGGACCCGCCGTGTGCAGCCAACATATACCGGTAGTTCGTTCTGGAAGTTGCTTTTCATCATGCTGAGCCATCTCTTCGTGTTTATGGGTACTACATATCGCGCATAAAGTCCCGGAGAATTTTATACATGATGGACGGAGGAATAATCGGAAGGGTGACAACGGGAGAAATATGTGGTTTGGAGGGTCGGATGGGGCTTATTACAGTTGGTAAGTATGTTGAATTACTGTGACGCGAGTGATACCTTATGGACATTAATAGATCGTCGACTAAGCTATAGTAGGTAGGGCAAAGATGCAAACACGGTTATAGACAGAAAAGCTCCCAGAACCAGAAACCCTAAGAGAAGGAAGAATCCCTACGCCAGCCCATCTGCCTCCAGGTCGGCCACGATTCCTCTCCCCAGGGCCCCCCAAATCTGAGTCCCACCAACAGACTTCTCCTTCTCACCGTACTTGGAAATTCTCGTGGCCCAGACATCTCTCATTACCTTAGTAATCACGAGGGTATCCCCCCCATCAATTGGCGGCTGGTCCATGCCGAGAGCAGCCATCCCAGCCTTCTGACCCATATGACCCTCCTCGATGCCGAACCTCTCACCGAAAAATGGCATAGTCCATTCCTTTGCATTATCGCCCATTTCGAGGCAGGCGGCAAAATCACTTTTGTAATAGGCCTTGCCGCTATTGAATAGCGAAAAAACTGCTGTCCAAATACGGGTGACACGATCCGGATCGTCTGGCGACATCCAGCCCGCTGCGGTGGCGTATTCCTCGGCGCCCCTCCTCAGCGATTCCTTTTGTTCTTCACCTTCAAACCAGTCCATACCCATTTGAGTGTGGTAGTAAGCTATAAAGGCGTGGCCGCAAACGAGAGGAGAAACGTAATGGGCGTAATATGTATTCCACCAGGGGTCAGCATCGTCACGGACTTGGTTAGCGTTCGGAGGTTTGGGTGAACGGTTGAATGAATCAACGAGCCATTGGCCGATTGCTCTCAACTCCTTGAGTTTCTTGCGCTGGGCATCAGGAGAGGTAGGTCTAAGGCCATAAGAACGTGCGACGGACTCTCCAAGAAGTACTTTAATGCCCCTGAGGAACGTTTCTTCGAGCGTACGGCCACGGGTGGCGCCATCAACGTTGGGCCACATTTTCCACGCTTCTTCAATAAGCTCCACAGCACGCCTGAACTCCTTCTCGTCATTCCCAGGATCAACTATGCCAGCGAGACATCCGTTCATGAGCGCGGAGCGAACCGAAAGTTGGAGTGCCGGGCGAACCAGATCCCAACCAGCTAGAGGCTTAGAGGGACCCATGTAAAAACTAGCACCAACGTTATTGACCACGGGTCCACCTTGGTATGGTGACTGGGTAAGACGCCTGTTGTATTCTATGATGGTCTCTTTAGGGGATAAGTGCGGGCCAATTGCATTTCGTTGGTGCTGCTCGAGTTGATAACATAGCTGCAGTTTTTCGATAGCAACACCGTCTAGGCGAAGAACGCGACTGTCCTCCAATAGAGCAGTTGTAAGCTCCTCGAGAGTCTGAAGACGGCCGAATATCCCGAGCACGCCCGGGGGTGCGCCCGGCACTTGGCGACGGTGATACTGAAGGAGGTTTGAAAGTGCATTTTGAAATTGCATTTCACTATCACTTTAGCAAACAGTCGGCGAACACATGGCAAGAAACTTACGCGATCCATATCCTACGCAGGCAGGTTCCGTTTGGTGGCCAACTACCCATCGGCTCCCCTGCGGCACACCTCCGCTCAAATTCCTGCATTACACGCTGCCCGACGGTAATCTCACCACCCTTCATAAGATGCTGGTGATAACTCGGACGCTCCGCAATCTTCTTATCGATAGCTACGCCAAGGTGTAAGCAATTGGTTTCGAACATCTGTCACTTGTGACGCCTACCTTCGATCAACTTCTTGATCTCCGTCTCTTCCTTTTTTTTTTGTTCGGGACTGGCTTTCGGATCTGCCAGTGCCACTTTGAGAGACTCTTCGAACACTCCTTTTGCCTTGTCGAGCTCCTTCTGCGCCTCAAGGACACTCGCTTTCCGACGGTAGGCCTTCGACCAGGTGGGGTCGAGCTTGACAGCTTGATTGGCATCGTTTAAAGCGAGAGGCAACTTATTCATAGACAGAAGTGCAGCGGATCTGTTTGAATAGAGAGTTGGCGAGGTAGGGTTCAAATGAATCGCTTGCGTATAGAGCGCATACGCGGCAGAAAATTCCCTAAAGTTATCAGGTGAGATACTGCACTAATTTAGGCGCCTCCGCCGCGCCTCTTCCTCCCGGGGGGGGGGTAATACTTTTGGCCAAAGGCAGTGTTACCCTGTTTTTTTAGAGCCTCAGCTTCCTCCACCTGAGCTTCAGTTGGAGCCATTGCGATTGTGATGATATGTGTGGTGCTTCTTATGGATGCGGGATGTTATGGGTTGAGTGAGGAAGCTGAGATGAAGAGGCCCGGTGGAAGCGTGGAAGCGTGGAAGCCAGCTAGACTGTTGTGGGGAAACTAGGGCAGACTTCCCGTAGCGGTAGGGGGGAACGGCTTGGCATTGTTTGTTGACGTTGGCCGTTGACACATGAAAACCCGCCGAAAATATTGGCCCGCGGAAATGTTCCCGGCAGAGAAGCGTGAGTCTGAAACGCCGCAGAACCGTTGCCACGGCGGGTGCCCCCAAGCCAACCTACAGTGATACACTGTAGGGGCGGTGCCGCTTACACTGGTATCGAAACCCTAACGGCCTTTGGCAGCATAATAGGCCGTTTTGTCGGTATCATACACGAAATGTGATTACCCTACCGATGGGAAAAATGGGAAAAATGGGAAAAATAGTTCGATCCAGAGTGCAAACAAGCTCCTAGATATGATGTATAAGTTAAGCCATAGTACCTGGGCCAATTTTACTCTGCCTACCCCGATATTTTTATACCTGCAGTGTGCTCAGATCTACGAGGCAATGATGCATCACTCCTAATCACTCGCCTCGCCCACGCAAATGCACGAGAGGATGCCACACAAAATCACAATTGGGCCCGGAATATCTTCCCAATTATCCGACTCGGAGCAGGGGCAAGGTGTTGGGGTCCAGAGGGGATTTTAGATGGAAGTGAATCTGTGGTCGAACCAGGCAACCCCCCCCCCCCCAGGAGGGGTATTAATTATTACCGGATATTGCTTAAGCGTGTAAGACCTGAGCTGAAAGCCCAGTGAAATACCCAACTCGATCCTCATTCCCCAAACAAATGGGGGTTGTTCCAATGCTTTACCCCTCCCCGAGCACAGCTAGGCACCCGATAACTACAAGTGGGGGTTGGAGTTTGAATTTATCACGTAACACTCTTCTAGGAATACTACTTGCACACTCGCCCGTTCCAACCAAGGCCCTCCCAATTTACACCTGAATATGTGAATTTTGGTGCCGGGTCATCCGGACACTTTTGGAATGGGCAAGCACGAGTAATAGAACTAGCCTATTTCGAAAGTATCCGGACATCTTGGCCGTGATTTGTATGCGTCTTGGCGCCAAGGTGTCCGGATACTTTTGAAATCAGCTACCGTAGCACTGCACCGCTCATCCATAAAGTGGCTTTCCCGGAACACGGAGAGGCCCAGCGCTTAGCCCCGGCCGCCGGGGACCGCTGCGCTCACAATGTGGAATTCCATTCTGAGAACAGCATGATCCGTACCAGTAGTTGATGCATATCCAACCGAGATTGCGAGCGGACTTGTCGGGCTCGAAGTCAGAGTGGTTGTCTTAGCGGTTGTCTTCGTGGTTGTCATCGTGGTTGTCAGGGTAACGGAGTTGTTGTCAGGGTAACGGAGTTTGTTGTCTTGAAGGCATTTGGTTGACGGGCGCTTGCCGGGATTGTCTCCCGGGTGACTGAGGTCTCGGGTCACTGAGGGCGCTGCGATCGCGACAGCTTCTGGCGCTGAGATCTAGTACTGTCTTGTTCGGTCGGCACTACAACGGGCGCCATTTTGCTAGGTTGCAAGTTGTTTCTGGTGGAAAGGAGGGAGGATATCGTGTAGGTAGTGCTAGATAATAGAAGATATTTTCGACATAAGGGTCAGCGGCGGAAGAGTAGGGAAAGTGGTATAAATACCGTATTCACCTGCTAGATCCACTATTGTTGATCCTAGCAACCAGAGACAGAACACCCCAAGAGAGAATCGTGCTTTCCGGAGGCGGCATAACTTGGGAGAGCCGAACTTGGTAGCTATCGTTAACTGGCATACGCAATTCTGTTGACCTGCTTTTCTAAGGCTATTGTGGCATAGTTTGGTGATTCAACTTGCGTATGACTCCCCTAGTACCCCAGTCAAGTACCCAATCCCCGATAGTGGATCTAGCGAGTAAATAATGTAAGAAAACAGAGAAGAGGTGTTTGGATAACAGAACAATCCACGGTCCGGGGACTTTGGACGTGGCAGCTCTGGTGTCCTCGGGGAAGCCTCGATCTTGGAGCTATTCTGGAGCTATCTTCTAGGCCTTGCCCCCACAGCGACACTAGCCGGCTCCGCCTTGTCATATCGCTCATAGCGGTGGTCGATAGCGAAAAGTTGGAGAGATTGGTTTTGCGAGGAACTTAGAGTTTTCGAAATGAAAGCGGCCTTGATGTAGTATAAGTACTCTTCGGAACTTGTCCCTTAGCCTGGTTTAAACAAATCAAGGCTGGCCAGAATTTCTAGAGGCATATAGCGGTAAGGGGGGCAGCCCCCCCCCCTCCCTCTCCCCCCTCAAGCCCGCCGGGGCCCTGGTATTGGTGAAAGGTCCCATGGGTCTCGTTGACTGGTGGTCGATTTAGCTTCTCTACTGGTGGATTGAACAGAATTGCCCTGGGGGACGTGTTGACTTACCTATGGACTCCTACGATCTGTTCTTAGGCAATTGGATGAATTAAATCCCCACATTTTAATTGGCCACCTTGCGTCCGGGAACGGCAAAGACTGGCCCATTCGCCCACGCGCCCCGACCTCCAAGTTGATACAGTTTAGGCCTGAATACCAGATTAACATGAATAAGATAGTAGTGTGATATGTCTTTAGAGTTACCCCCACTGACAATGACCGGAATTTTCTTGTTTTTTTTCCCCACTCTTGTTTTGCTGTGCTTTTCGTCCTTTCGCAGGGTAGGGAATTCTTGAGTGCATATCCCACCGCTCTCCTATTCAAGCTAATTCGGTATTATGAACGCCCGCTCCTGACAGCCGGGGAAATCATTATACGATCCATGGGACAGAACTGGAAGTGAGTGGCAGTTCATTTTTGACCGCCTTATCTAAGATTTAACTGATATCGGCTATTGAGAGATTTCGCTTGGTATGGAAACCATCGGCCATGCTTCACGTGTTCCTCTCGTTGCGATTGGTCGTCCAGACCTCATCCCATCGCCTCAGTTGCAGTAATTGATAAGAGACATGTAGCAGGCTGCGGGAATGACCTGGGACATTTCAACTAAACGTTTCGTGAGTTCTAAATTCTGGATAGCGCTGGATCGGTAAATTCAATGCTGTGGACTTACTAAATTGCGAAAAACAGGGGAAAATCCATCACGCAAGATGGGTATTGTCGGGAATTCTGATATGATCACCCCCCCCTCCCCCACCCACCACCACACACACACACACACACAGATGCTGCATAACAACTAGAAACAAAGGCTGTTTTTTCTGAACTTCATAGCATGGGTATCGAAGAAAGGCCGAGATGGAGGATCGCAGCCTTGCTGGTGGTCCGGATGCACAGGGCCGGAATGAGCAAATTTTGAAATCTTAGCCCGATGGATACCCAGAATAACTGATCGGAAAAGTGGGCACAAGGGAGAAGTTCGGTGAGCTCTCGCCGGCGAGTTGTCTAATTTCTCTGCGCAGGAGTTTTGCAAAAACCTTAATGCGAAGTTAGGATATATATATCGGGCCACCGAGAGGCACTCCCCGAATAGCCTAAAGGAAGGCGCTGGAAATATGACCCCCAGTCCTAAGGCTAGCTGTCTGTGTTTGCATCTTCATGCTCCAAGAATCCTGGAACGCCGTTAGCCAAAGCCGCTATGGTCAAAGGGATACAGGGAATCATACGATGTCACTCGGCCTCGGATAGATGTTACTTTTTTCTAGGGCAGATTGAGGTAGTAGGTCTCAGCATAGGAGCGCTCCCCCTAGCGGACTAATAGAAATCTTGGAGAGTATCTATCTCTAAGACCCGAGCAGCCATTGGACGCCTTCAACCCTATCGGATGTTACATTGGACGCCTGCGAACTGACAGCAGGTGCCTGTTGTTACCCTTAATAGAAACTGCATATCGGCGACCTCAGGGGGGAAAGAAAAACTAGCTTGCCTACAGCGCCTGCAGAGGTTCTGTTCACGGTTGAATGACGTTTACTATTGCGTGGTGCAAGGATCCGTGCAGAAAAGCTGAATTTTAGCGGTATGAAATAGCACGTATGAAATAGCACTTGTGCTCACGAACGTCATTCAGTTGCGAGCAGATCATGGAGGCCCTTGTGCCATGTGGAATGAGCTTACTGGACCACGAGGGACAGCCCTGTTTTCCGGGGTAGCTAGCCCCCAGCGCTGGCGGGGCTGCTTTTGCGGTGGAGAAGCGACCGAAGCTGCACAAGGATGCGCATAGACTAGGATGGGGTCTCTGAAGGGTGCCGTGTTGGATGAACTACTGATAGGAAAGTAAAAAGGGGGTGGTTATGCTACACGACCTGAGTATCGACAGCCGGCAATGTGGCTTGCGGGCGGGGATGGAGAGTATATTAGCCGACAGGGTGGAGGGAGCTCTCGTTTTCCTTTTTTTCCTGGTGTGTTGTCTTTGTTCTTTTCTCCTCTTCCTATTACCTTGTAGGATTGGTTGGTTCGGCGGGGTGCTAGTCCCCCTGCTACAGGAGCCCGGGGTGTTGCTCCAAAGAAGGAGGGCTAGGGCGAGAGAGGATTGTTGTTTTGAGAAAGTTCTTTCTGCAAGTACGCCTGTACTAACAACACAGAGCTTAGTTGTCCCATGCATGAAGAATCCGGAAATAAGAGGGGTGAATTTGTGATATGAACGATTTTATTGCTCAATATTTTGCGGGTCCCTGTTTCCGGATACTTCTTACGTGGGATAGCACTACCGATACAATTTGTTGGCCAAGGAAACGCAGATTCTAGCTTGCATGTCTGCGGCATTGTTTTGATTTTACTGGGCAGGAGTTTCCCGGCCTGTGAAAGGAGCCCTGCTTGCCGCGGGGGTGGAGGGGGCGATGGAAGCGGGATTGCAGAAAATCTGGTGTGGTGGAGAGAGAATGTGGAGCTGTGATTTGAGAGTTGCGTGTGGGTGCTTGCGGTGTATAGGAGACCAGGCGGGACTGAGCATTTCAGCTGAAAGAATATAAGAATGTGATATACTGAGGTGTAACCAAGGTTTGGGCTGGTAAAGCTGGTATCATAGTTGAAGTTATTCTGATGAAGAATTCACCTTTTCCTACCGCTTGGGTAGCAAAAGTTTGTTCAAGAAGGGGAACTCTAGGCAGCCGGGCTGTCGATCCCAAAGGCGCTGGAGCACACCGGGGCCGCCTTTTTGGGCGTTGTTCTTGTTTACGCTTCCTATACCCTCAGCCTTGTTCTCCCGGTGCTCACTGGCACTGTCGGAGTCTACCCCTAGTTGTTTTGGGCTTGGTGAGAAATCCGAGCAGAAGAGATTTGGGGGAGGTTATTCAGTTAAGGATTTACCCTTGCGCTTATAACAGGCTAGGTATTATAATATGGGCTTAGGTGATAATTCTTGTTTTCGACCTTTCCAATGGTGGAGACTGGCACGGGGATGGCTGAGGTTTAACTCCTTCTAGCAGCCTCAGGGAGAAGCCGGTTTGATTTGGTACTGTAACTTAGTGTACGTACCCGGCCCGCCCCGCCCGCGGTGGTTGATTTGGCTGCGCATGGCAAAAACAAGAAAAAAAGAAAGGCCAAGTTTAAACTTCACAAGATTCAGTCTGGTATCATATCATACTACACATGGTTGAATTTGTATTTTGTGGGTCTAGTGTTGCTGGATTTTGTTAGACAATTTCTGAGATCATTTTTGGAATGTGGTGCCTCTGTCTCACAGCAGGCCGTCGGTAGTACAATTACAATATGGAGATCAGATTTTGGTAATGCAAGTGGCTAAACTTGAAGGTTGTCTGGATGATAAAGGTAGCCTTAGCGTTTTCTTTCTGATCGTAAATATTGTTTCTATGCGCCCCCCATAAGAAGTACCGAGGGGCGGAGAGCTGATTTTTTGCCTGGGTGCTTGGACACATATAGACATTTTACGATATATTTCCTAAATGCCTGTTTCAGGTACTTCTTATGGGAGGAGTAGTATTCCCTCGGAGTGAGAGGCATGTTGCCGTGAGTTCAAATTTCACTAGAGTGTCTGAGGCATCAAGGCCTATCCTATGTGCTGTGGTATTTTGGTTTTTCCCGCTTCTGAACAAGGGAAATTTCTTCCAATTTGTGATTACAAACATACTAACTACCCTTTTAGATCCCTATCCTCAGAGGGCCCTGATTCGATCAGCCTCTCCTAACCCCAAGGTTTTATCAGGGGAAGCCTATTGTGCAACTTTGTTGATTATAGAGCCCAGCTAAGCAGCAGTGTACTAGTACAGGTACGGTAGCTCAAATATATACTCCCCACTCCTTGACAAGCGAGACAGTAGGAAGTGTTGTACTACCCAAGTTACTTGCTGAGACATAAGTTCATAAACGACATTCGCTAATTCCTACAAATTGGTTGATGCCCAAACTGGTAATCCTTGCTATATGATCATACTTACTCGCGTCGAGAATCGATTCTCAGACAAGGGGCGCAACCATTGCAATGGCTCAACGACTCCATATCGATGCCACAGTTAAAACGACAGGCCCTATTATGAGATCGAATGCTCCTAGGAAGAGTGGTGGGCTCAAATATGCAGTCCTTAGTCTTAACAGTTATTATAGTTGCCGTTGCTGTCATAATTGTCATTGTTGTTCTCATAGTGATTGAACTCTGCAGGAGATGGTAGTTGCAACCGTTGTCTGAGGACTTATTCTTGCCGCGAGGACTGTACCCATCTCATCATTGGAGAATACTGAAGTGTGCACCTTAGTCATTTGTTTCTCAGAAATGACAGGAGCTGTGTAACATTGTGCACCCTTATCTTCAGTCAAGTATCAGACACAAATGAACGAGTCCTAATATTATTTTATTGATAGCAGAAGAAAGAATCATAATCTGATGCTAATTGAGCACCAAAAGAGTTGAACATGCGTATATTACATCGATTTGGGTTTCACACTGGCAGGTTCTGGTTAGTAGTATTTTTAAGCGAGATCTACTAGAGAGACAAGTCTTTGTGGGGAAGTGAGACAGGAGATATGTGGAGCTGGCTTTCTTCAATAGTCTAAGTACAGAGTTAGGCAATCAGTTATAAAACAGTTATTCAAGATTAACAAGCCAAATATATCACAAGTGGTTCAGGTTAATAGTTGTTTACGTTGGGTATGTGCTTGCATACCAAACCCTCCTTTTATAAACAGTACCACAACACCTGTATTGTCGCGAGGGGATTTTCCAGACCACATCAGAATTCTGAAAGTGCGCAGCTTCAAGCTACTTATACTCTCACCTGCCCCTTCTAGTTTTTTTTCACTATTGTTCCATAGAAACAAGATGTAGATTTGGAGGATAGGGAGGCGCTTTCAAAACATCAACCCTGAGGCAAGCTAGTTAGGTGTAAAGGCCCTAAACTTCGCGAGCTTACCTGCTCTTAAACTTGTCCAGAGGCAAGTTGACTGCATTTTAACACCATTTAATAAGCACAAGGCATTGGGATAAAGTTTCGGAACACTTAATTTAGGTTAACCCGCAAAATAAGCTCTGTTCCATAGGCAGTCTTTACTTCAGCCACAGGTATTGCTAAGAAAAACAAGTTTCCTAAATCATTTGGGGGCTGACACCCTTATCAAGCACCTTCACCATGCTTGTCAGTAGGGGAGTTAAGTGTGCAAAGCGGCACAAAAATAATAATACTTGTAGGACAAAGCCTCACTGCGTTACTTTTGCAGCTATACAAGGCAAAGGTTTCTGTACACACTTATCTGCGCATGTTGGTGTTTAAGACTATTAGTCTGGAGTCTTATAATCTGATAGAAGCCAGGTCATCTTGAGTTCTCATACTGACAGAACAAATATACTGAATTTCAGTCCCCTAGTCGGCACAATACTGATTCCTTTTTCACCATTCCCGGAACCTCTGGTTTAGTGGCTTTGAGCACTAGTCCACCCTTTGCCCTTCAATGTCCTCAGAACGTGAAGTCCTACCAATCTTGATACCAGACAGTGTTAGCTCACTGTATCTTGAAGCAACCCTCAATCTTTACGTTGGTTCTTAGCCGTGAAGAGCGGTACAAATTAGGAGGACCTATTCTGTAGTAAGTAACTGAAGGATCAAGACTTTGGATAAGATTGGGCATTGGCTAACGGGACTGGCTGGCTATGGTGAGGAAAAGCACAGGTTAGAGCTTGAGTGAAAATCTGAGGCGAAGATTTTGGCGTAGAGCCACATCCGAGTGGTCCTCTAGCTAACCTTATATATGTTGATTTTCCTGATTCTATTGGATTAGTGTTTGATAAAGGACGGGGATAGCTTGGTACAAGTCCCTGACATGAGTGGACTGATCACCAGAGGCCTCTTAGTACAGGACATGCAGTTCCAGTGACCCTTTGGTTGTTCGGTCTATTCATGCCAGGGACTTGTACTAAGCTATCGCCACCCTTTACCAAACTCTGCTCCAATAGAATTAGCAGAATCAACAAATATAAGGTTAGCTAGAGGACTACTCAGATGTGGCTCCTCTTCAAAATTCTCGCCTAATGTTATCACCCAAGCCCTAATCTGTGCTTTTTCTCACCCTACCTACTCAGTCACATTAGGCAACGCCAAATCTCATATAATATCTTGATTCTTCCGTTACTTACTATAAAATAGCATCGTCCAATACGCACTACCCTTCACAGCCAAGTTTCAAAGTAAAAAGTAATAGTTCCTTCAAGATATAGTGTGCTGATACCATCTGGTATAGGGATTGGCAGGACTTCCCTCTCCTATAATATTGAAAGGCAATCAGTGGAAAAGTGCTCAAAGAGACAAAGCCAGAGGGTTGGGGGAAGATGCAAAAGGAATTCCTATTGTGTGGACTGGGGGAATGGAATTCAGCATATTTGTTCTGTCAGTATGAGAACTGAAGAGGACCTTGCTTCTATCAGATTATAAGACTTTAGACTAATAGTCTTAAACCACAACATGTACAGATAAGTGTGTACAGAAACATTGCCTTGTACAGGTGAAAACGTAACGCAGTGAGGCTTTGTCCTGCAAGTATTATTATTTGTGCCATTGAGCACACTTAACTCTTGTGCTGACGAGCCTGGTGAAGGTTCTTGATAGGGGAGTCAGCCTCCAAAAGGTTTAGGACATTGGTTTTTCTTAGTAATACATATAGCAGGGTTAAAGAATTCGTACAGGACAGGGTTTATTTTGCGCGTTAACCTGAATTAAGTGTTCCAAAACTTTATCTCAATGCCTTGTGCCTATTAAATAATGTTAAAATGCAGTCAATTTGCCTTCAGACAAGTTTAAGAGTGGGTAACCTTGTGATACTGAGGGCAATTACATCTAACTAGCTTGCCTGTAACAATGCTATTGTTGATCCTAGAGGCAAGAGGCAATGACAGTTGTCTCTTGTGTAAGTCAGTCTCGTTTTCTTGTACCACAGAGTAGGAGAGTGGTATCTCTGCAGATAGTAGAGAACTAGGTTGCATGTCTTGCAGGATACAATCTCGTGAGATAGTAACATTGGTGGATTGTCGTGTGTTGATGGAACTATTAGAAGAGTTCTATGTCGGACAACCTGTTGCTAAGACTATCACAATAGTCTCCGGGTTCTTTGAGCGTAGGCTCTCATAGAGGAGGAGTGTATATAAACAGAGTAAAGATAATCGTATTGCAACTTCAGTATAGAAAAGTGCTTAGATGGTTGCATGAAGATCATATCTCTTGGTCAGAACCAAGCCTTTTATATAGGCATCTTCCTACAACCATAGCCCTGGTGACTCATGATCTCGCGTCATGCGACCTCTATGACTCATAGTGAGTCATAGCCTGAAATCCATCAGCTGACTCTCATGAGTCAACTGTGCAACATCTATTAATGAATCAAAACCGATAAAACCAATCCTATGCTCAAATGAGTCACATGCGTGCAACCCATGACTCATAATCTGCGTTATGTGTGAAATTCATTACATTGTATGATATTACAATTGCAAGTCATAAAACAATCAACCAACCAAACTATAATGATTACTGGCAAGTGGGCAGTTTTGTGAAATACTATAAGGGAATAGACATTATCGCATAAAACCAATATACCTTATGACTAATAAGTATTAGTCATGTGAAATCTGCTTTGCTTAGTCATGATTTGTGACATTGCCTCAGGGTTGATGGTTGGAAAGCGCCTCCCTACGCTCCAAATCTACATCTTGTTTCAATGGAAGATTATTGAAAAATCCAGAAGAGGTAGTTGAGAGCCTAAGCAGCTTGAAGCTATGTACTTTCAGAATTCTGATGTGGTTTGGCAAATGCCCCTGTGACGATACAGCCAGTGTGGTACTGTTTACCAAAGGAGGGCCTGATATGAGAGCACATACACAACGTAAACAGCGATTAACCTCAACAACTGGTGATATATTTGGCTCGTTAACTTTAAATAACTGTTTCACAACTTCTTGCCTAACCCTATACTTGAACTATTCAAGAAAGCCACCTTCACATATCTCGTGTCTCACTCCCCGGCACAGACTTGTATCTCTGATAGACGTCACTTAAAAATACAACTAACCAGGATCTGTGGAACCCAGATTGATGTGATATATACATGTTCAACCCTTTTGGAGTTCAATTATTACCAGAATATGATTCTTTCTTCTGCTCTCAATGAAATGATATTAAGACTCATTCATTGGTGTCTGATACTATCTCCTTGACCGACGAGGAGTGTGGAAAATGCCACGCAGGTCCTGTCATTTCCGAGAGAGAGATGACTAGGGTGTACGCTTCAGTATTCTCTAGTGATAATATGAATACAGTACTCGCGGCAAGAATAACTCCTGAGGACAGAGGGTACAACTGCAATCCACGGCAGAGGTCAATTACTATGAAAACCACAATGACAATTACGATGGCAACTACAACTATAATGACTGTTAAGACAAAAGACTCTATATCTGAGTCCACCTGTCTCTCTAGCAGCATTAGGTATCATAGGAGGGCCTTTTGCTTTAACTGTGGCATCGATATGGAGGCATTGAGCTATTGCGATAGTTTACCCCGTTGTCGGAGGACATATTCTTGCTGCAATTAAGTAACTACATATACCAAATATTACAAGAAAACCTTTCAAATACCATGAAAAACAGGGGGGGTACCTTTAGAATACCATTCTTGGCAAAAACATGCCATCACCAGGTTTTATGTTATCAGTAACTGCAAAATATTTACCAATGCACACAGTTTCCCCTCTCTTTTTACTCACCAAGTGATGCAAAAGTAATTTTAAAAATCAGATAACAAAATCAAGAATTACTTGAGGCCTGCCAATATTTTCCTGAATTGTTCACCTGGATTTTTTAACATAAACTGAGTGATAGAGGAAGGTTGTTTATTGTGGGAGGGTGACAAGGTACAAGTAATTCGTTTACTTTTTGGATAGTACAAGTCCCCAGCATGAAGAACTCTAACACATCCACCACGTCTATTACAACTACAGCGCGCGAAATTTCAACTTAGTTGACTTGTCATATTTTTGGTTTTGACCAATCGAGATCTTTGGACCCCATCTTGCAACGGCTTCAAGTTTTTTAGTTTAAGAGCGTCCTACTCTTACTCTAATTTTATCACTGGAAGATAGATTTATCTCTTTCATCTATTATTTTTAGTACCTCATCTTCCATTAACTCTACAGTATCTGTTAATTATGGTTAAGCAAGGTTCTACTACGTTTTTGGCGACTAAGGTTGCTAAGGCGGGTTTTGTTGCATTTTCAGACTTACAAGAGATCATGGACTTGGAGAAAGAAGTATCCAAGTTGAGGCATTATGTTTCTCTCTTATCGAAAAGAGGAATCATATGTTGCAGAAGGAGAAGGATGAGGGGTCAAGGATGGAGAAGGTAGTTTCTTGGGTGGCTTCCCCGGGAGGGGTCAGGTGCCTGAGCCGCATGTGGTGGCTGAGCTCTGGGAAAGAATGAGTGGCGTGATTGTGGAAGAGGATGCGGAAGATATCTGGGTGTAACGACCATATTGATAGGTAGCTACAGTGGACTAAACTCAAGCCTATATGGTATACCAAGAGGTAACCAGTTGAGAATGGACCAGTATACTTAATATACGAGCGGTAGACATGAGTTGGTACAAGTGTCTACAAAGTGACTTGGTAATAGCGGTGTAGACAAGGTAACCTAGGTAGGCCAAAGTTACCCTGCTAGGCAGGGTAACCTTCGGAGGACATGTTCGCGTAAAGTCAAGGAAACATGGTAAACATTGCACGGATCTCCGGGGTAACATTATATATAGTTGTGCGGACTCCCGAAGGGAATAAAGGCATAACAGGGTGAAGTTACCCTACCTTGGAAACATGATTACACTACCTTAGGGATCCAGTTACCCTACTGAGGTACCCCAGTTACCCTACCTTCACCGACAAAGTCATCTGGGGACTTAGGGGGAAGTTATCCCACAAGAGTGGGGCTATTTGATGTTCATAGGACTGCTTTGTAGGGCATGAAAGGGGCTACTGACCGAGCAGGAGAGGTCCGAACCTCCTGTAACTTTCAGGGGATATTCCTAACACCCCCCTGCGGCCCCAGCGTGGGTACGGCGCGACAGCACTGTACGGCTGTGTAGTTGTGTGCTTCCTAGTACAGTGAGATCCATAGGACCGCTCCCACAACACCGTATAAGTTGTGGCCGTCCAACCGACCAGAAGCTGTGGGCAGGATATATAAGGGGTGTGAGGGTGACAGCCTCCTGGGGCAACCTTCGAACACGCCATCCTCTCCTGCCCCTCGAGACAACATAGCAGGTCGCGCCTCCTCCACGGCGTTACTGATATCGGTCCCGAAGCCCCACTTTGGTCATCCCTCCCTCTGCTAAAAAGACTCGCCACCTTCATAGGCGTCACCTCTACGGGATTTCACCCCTCGATGTTCCCACCCACCACCCCCTCCTCTTCCCCTCCGCTGTCTCTCTCACCCCCCAGGGTGCCCCCCCCGGTTTTTCGTGTTTTTTCGTTGGCTGAGGTATAGGGTGGTTGGGTTTCTCTCCTTTATTCTATATAAGCTTTCCTTTCCAGACGACTAAATTGTTAGTTTGTACTTTCCTTGTTATATGTGGCCGCTGGCCCGGCGGAGGAGAAACCTGCGCGATAGTGGATATTTAACTGGTGCCGTGACTTTCTTTTGTTAGTTGTTTTGGATTTATAGGTTTTCTTCTCTCCATAGCTAGCGCTGCATGAGGCTTTTTGTACCTAAAAACAATGAACGCATGATTACAAAAAAAGAAAATGACAGCCTCCTGGGGCGCCACCCGGATAAGACCTGAGAACCACCTACGTGAATACGTTGACCTCCTGGTAGTTGTATGGTTAACAGTAGAGGGCTTGGGGCTGACCGGGGAAGCTGCAAGGCTTTCAGGACAACTACCCCAAAACCAGTCCCAGGCTACCCCGTGAACTGTAGCACTACCATGGGTTATTAGTGGACTCTAGAGGTGCGAGTCTTGTCACGATCTAAGAGGGTCCCGCATGGTTGGCTGTGGGTAGCGTCCATGCAGTGAAGCAGCAGGAGATTTGTGATTGTGGGAGCATGCAGTCAGGTTTAGAAGCTGAGTATAGCCAAGTAGATTTGCCGATGGACTGCGTAGCTTGTATAGACGAAAACCACCGGTGGGCCAGTGAGTCCCAATGGATATTATCTCTACCCTGGGTATGTCGGTCGGCCACTAACATACTACCCATAGGAAAGAGTTTTCGCTCATGCAGATCTAGTGGGTGAGAAATCACCGGAAGCACTTCCTATTCGTGGAGATAGTTAGTATCTGAGCGGTCTGACAGCCTCCGAGTGTTAGCCCACTGTAGGCAGGTGAAGTGGCCAGCCCTGAGCTGAGCAGGGTGGTCGCGAAAGGTCAGAATAGTTGACGGATGTCCTCTGGCTTTACATTATTCTCCTTAACTAAAGCCAGAGACACTCTATTCTGATAACCAACGATCCTCGAGAGAACTTATTGAGTGAAACTTTCAGGCTTAACGATATTAAGTTTTACCGCTTGATTCTACTTTGAATTATCTTTATCTTTATGTTTATCTTTACTTCTACTTTGAGTCTCGGTGCGGTCGCAATCTTAGGATCCGTCTTCCTACAGAGTTCCCCCGTTAAACTGGGTGGCGCCTGTGGCGAGGCCACTGGTGGGTAAGCCAGGAGTGGCGTTGGTGTTGGACGAGGAAGGAGCTTCGACTGTTAGTGTGCCAATGTCAGAGGGTAAGAGAAGGGGGGTGGAAGAGTCGAGTGAGGATGAGGTAAGTGAGGTTGGAGATGAGAATGTTGGGGTTGGGGCTCCGTCGGGCCTCAGGAGTGGGGCGCTAATGGGGCTGAGAAGTGGGTATGGAAGGAGAGGAAGGGAGGCACAGCCGGGACCACCCCGACAGGTTGTTACGCAAGAGTAGCAGTTTGTTGACTGGTTGTTGATAGGAGTACGCAATGGGTTGATAGGGGATTTCTATCAAACCAGAGGGGGGAGTGCGGATATGGGGGGAAGGGGTTTTTACGAGAGTGGTGGAATGGGAAGGGGTGGGGGTAGGCAGCCCTATCCTTCAGGGTGGACCGGGGTCAGGAGGGGCTTAGGGTTGGCAGCGGGTGGAGACTGTGGGAGCTACCCAAGACTTACGTGAATAGGCTCGGGTCTAGCATGTGGCTTGACGGTTGGTAATAGTTGGAGTGGTTTATGGTTGGTGATTGGGTTGTTTGTGGGTTTTGGTTTGTTTTTGTTTTGTTTTTGTTTTTGGGCAAGGGGCAAGCAGAAGGTACAGGTTTATCTCACCCATTAGCGATGCTGATTGTTAGGCGCACGGACTCCCCGTAAGGATTTACAGGGCAAAGTTACCCTACCTTGACGCACACGAACTTCGAAGGAAAAAAGATAACACCCCCCTCCAGCCCCGGCGTTGGGACGGCGCGTCATCAC
>Ga0307517_10002463_pt1 | contig 29604 bp, 19 predicted proteins | sample 23_EM_MG_FD_194515 | JGI IMG/M metagenome (GOLD analysis project Ga0307517, IMG submission 194515) | Populus trichocarpa ectomycorrhiza microbial communities from riparian zone in the Pacific Northwest, United States - 23_EM | ecosystem: Host-associated > Plants > Roots > Unclassified | place... | reverse complement strand
GACGTCGTCAGGGCGGGAGAGTCGTAGATCAGGCAACGTCAGGACGGGAGAGTCCTGGATGAGGCGGCGTCAGGACGGAGTAGCGGAGCACCAGACGCAGTCAGGACGCACAGGACGTAGGGGTCCGTGTCCGGATGGCGTCAGGACGGATGGCGCCAAGTAACGCAAAGTCAGGACGCAACGTCGATCCGACGTTGCGTCCTGATTCGGGATTAGTGTTCCGGTGGCAGGTGCGTCAGATGCACGGAACGCACGGAACGCAAGGTATTATTTTTGCTGATGTTCACGCAACCATCTAAGTACTTTTCTATACTTCAAGATATTGCAATACGATTATACTCTACTCTCTTTACAAACGCTACTCCACTACGAGAGCTTACGCTCTAAGAACTCGGAGACTATTATGATAGTCTCCACGAGCTGCTCGAACATAGGACTATTGGGATAGTTCTATCAAGCACGACGATCCACCCATCTTACTATGAGACGCGATAGTATACTTGGACGGATCCCTCATGACAAGCAAGCCACTTCCGTACTATCTGAAGAGATAGTACTTCCATACGCCCTATTGTCGAATAAGGAGATTCGCTTACTTAGGAAATAATTATCGTTACCTGTTGCATACCTAATTACAATAGGATTGTTACAAAAGCTTTCTTGGACCTTTTGAGACTCCAAGTCCAAGAGTTCTACTTGTTCATCTATTCGGGCAAGCTCTCAACCGACTAGCTGGACCCCAGATTTTAACTGTATTTTGATGTTTAACAGTTCTTGAGCCATTAACAATATGTCGGTTGGTAGGGAACTGAATGCAAGAAGTTGCCTATCTTGACTTACTGTGAGCTTTGGGTTGAATCGGCCTAGGATTTGGTCTAATCTTTGGATCCGAATGGCCATAAGGGACTCACTGCTGGGTTCAGGCGTTCGGCGACCGCTTTTCCGCGGCGCTCCATATTTGGCTAGAAAGCCCATTCCGATAGGAGATCGCGGCGTTCGGTCTGCCGCATGTGTTCGGGCCAGGTTGGTGACCGTTGTCTCCACACTAGGGGCTGAGGTTCGGGACAATGGGTCCCCTCCGTCTGCTGCTTCACCTTTTTGCCATTCCATGGCTTCAGGCTCTTTGGGATCAGAAGCCATTGCTTAGACTTCTTTCTGGGAAACTTATCTTTTGTTTCCTCCCCACACGTCTGGTATGTCAAAACGCTGACTTGAGTGTTGATTGCTGTCTGGGTACTGGGTGTACCAAATGGAGTTTGATTTCTCTGAAGGGGTGTGATAGGTGAATTGCTCGCCGTACTAGTATTCGTATTGTGCGGCGATGTCTTTGGATGTAACGGTGCTTTCTGGGTTTATCCACCAGAAGTAGGATTCGTAATAGGGCTCTTGAGTCCCTAATTCAGGTATAGGGGTAAGGGCTTCTTCTATTGAGATAGTCCTCAAAGGTCTTGGTTCGAAAAGGGTCTCGGATTTGGGAGTATAAGCGTCTCTGCCAACCATTCGTCTCGGTAACGATGAGAAGTATCAATATACTGTTAGGTGGTAGCTTCGGTGTGAGGTATTCCGACAGCTAGGACCTTAATCATAATTATATCGGAGAACTCGTCAAGAAGACACGAGTAATGTAGGCTAGATATAATTATTCGCTTCAGTATAGATAGTTGAAGTATTGGTAACGATATAAAAGTGTAGATGACTTATTATATTGATAAGATCTCTTCTCCGTGCTTCTTGTGTCTAATAGCAGCGAAGATGCTTCGATATTTATATTCCGCGTCTGAGCAATCGCGGTATACATGCTAACTCTATACTAACCAAGTATCTTGCCCGCCATTCTGCGAACTTCACCTGAGTGCGAACACTCGTAAACCCTGAAAACTCTCTAACACCCCTCTTTGCTCCCATGGCGAACTTATCGGTCTGCGCTTCCGTTATTCCCGTGGGTGTGGAGACCACGTCAGGTGTCAGCCCATCCGTTTATCCGTTGGCAACAATGGTTACGAATTATCTTGCTCTCGTGGTTAACGAGGGTAGTCTAACTCGCTGGACAGGAGATGGCCATTCTTCTTTGGTTGGTTCCGTCGAGAATTCGACATGCAACCGCATATTGTATTCTGGGCTTCCGGCATTACACGACTTGTCCTTGGGATTGTACCTATAGGCTTTTCCCCTCAGACTCCGTCTTTTACCAACTTGTCCTCTGTGGATGCACCCGATCCACTTACTGGGCATAGTTACCTCCTTCATACCCTACACGACTTAGCAGGTACGAGGGGACTAACGTTCTTGTGAAATATCCTGTTACCTTCGCCCCACTCTTCCGACTGTCTGTCTTTAAGTGTCTGTAATCTTATGCGCCGTGGTCCGATTCACCTGCTTCCACCTGCATAAGGTGCCCGGACGTTTCCCCTCATATATCCTGTGAACAGGATCCGGTCGGACGGACGGCCACGACGTATACGGTTTATAAGATGTGTTCCGTTGATAGTTGTCTTTGGTGTTGGGACGCAACTACCCAGGCGGCCAGTGGTGACGGGCAGTCCCATCGCCGGGGCTGGAGGGCGGTGTTATGCTTTTCTTTCAAAGTTCGTGCGTGTCAAGGTAGGGTAACTTTGCCCTGTAAATCCTTACGGGGAGTCCGTGCGCCTAACACCCGAAGATGAATGGCATACAGATTCAATGGCAGGACATCAAGGTACTTCAGGACAGACAAAGGCACCCCACAGGGGTCACCGCTTTCCCCTATCCTCTTCCTCATAAGCATAAAAGACACTGTCACCATCGCAACTGGGAAGGACACCATTATCTTGTCATATGTTAATGACATCCTGATCGCCACTGCATAAGGAACGAAGAAAGCGGGACAAACCGAACACCAGGATACAATAAATCGACTGGTGGACAAGGCCAATGAGGGGGGTTACAAATTCTCGACCCTGAAAGGGGAAGGCATCCACATCAGGACCAAGGGCAGAGACCAATTGGCAATGATCGGATCAGCCTTTATCCCACAAAGAGAGGAACTGAGGTGGCTGGGATACTTCATCACCCCGGACTGGAAATGGACCCACCACATCTGAACATGGATCAACAAAGCGACCATGACAGGGCATGGGGTAGGGGCACTAACAGCGAGGTACCAGGTCGGAGGGCTAAACACATGGTGCACACAGAGGCTAATTAAAGGCATAATCCTACCCCAACTCACATACGGAATCGAAGTATGGGCGAACAAAGGTGCCTTAAAAGAAGTTGCAAAAACTCTACACTTGATAATAAGAAATGCCTTCATGATCAAAAAGAAGACACCCATATTGGCCATCGAAACAGAACTTGGAATACCACCCCTGGACCTGTACGTCAAACAGAGACAGGACATGCTAGCCCTCAGGGCTAACCACTTGAATCGGCACACCCGGATGTCTAACTCCTGGCTGGAAACCTCCAACCTCACCACCATTATCGACAACTCGCAGGGCGCCAAGGAGATCAAGGCGAACATGAGACCCGAATGGAAAGAACGGATCGACCACGAAGATATCCGATACAAAGGACACCTAGCCAAACAATATAGCCACCTGAAAAAGCTCTCACGATTCACCTTCAAGGACATCCTATACCTGAGGGCCACAAGCGGGTGGCCATACCAAGCCCGAGATGGGAAAAGAAGGAAATGCCCGTGCGGACGCGATATCATCCCGCCCGCACACCTAATGAGATTCTGCGTGATAATCCCGGCCACGAAACTCGAACTCCACAATAACAAAATGATAGATGCACTCGGGGAATGGGTCAACAGCTCGCGGGACTCCCTCAAGGATGCGGAAGTGAGAAAGAGCGATAGGGCCATACACAAAGTCCAAGTGGCAGGCGCATCGATCAACCTGCCCACATCACAACCGGTCGGACAAAACAGAGAGTGGAGAAATGTGCGCTGGTATATACAATGCCAACAATGCCCCAAAATGCTAGAGAACACAAAGAGAGAAAAGGCAAAACATGAGAATACTCATAGGCCTAAAACTGGGGGGAGTTAGAGAAGCGGTGGCGCCCCGGTGGGTGGTGGGGCAAATGACCAGCAGAAGTGTTTTGCTTTTTTTACGTACACGACCACAGGGCATGGAGATGCAGGAGTGGGTTTCCTTTGTATAAGATTTCATAATGTACACGACCATGGGATGCGGAGGCATAGGAGTGGGTTTCCTTTGTATAAGATTTCATAACGTACACGACCATGGGGCGAGGAGGCGCACGAGTGTGTTTCATTTGTATAGGATTTCATAACGTACATGACCATTGGGCTTAGCTGGGACGGGATGGGTTTCCTTTGTTGCTGGAATAAAATGTTGAGGCGAGGGATGTTGGGAGAGGGAGTTTCTTTTGTATAAGCGGGGCCAGGGGCTCGCGTGGTAGGCTTAAGGCGGACAGGTGGATATTTTTTTCTTCTTTTTTTTTAAAGGGGGGTTAGGCTAGGGGACAGTGGCCCCGGACGCGCTTAGTGTCATTTAGTTGATTAGCGTAGATAGAATGCAAGCAAGGTTAAGCAAACACGACTGCTATTACTCGTAATGTCCTGACGTTTGTGAACACAACTGCTATTGCATACCGCCAAAATTCAGCTTTTTAGCCCTGATCTTGGCATCATGCAATAGCAGTTGTGTTCACAAACGTCAGGACATTACGAGTACATACCGCCTCCAAGTTCTTTTCTTGCCGTTACGGTAAGGTACTGGTGCGATAGAGCGACCGCACACTGCGCCTCTCGCCCGGGAGGGGGTTTTGAAAAAAAGTTTTGGCTGGTATAGTACGGTAAGTTACTTTGGCGCGTGCGAAGCCTTCTTCACAGGCCCCTTTGCGGTTATTTTTCGGGGGCTCTTTCGTGATTCTTCTAACCCTGCACGAGGCTGAGAAAAAACCTAAAGCCACACGCCTCCCGCAAAGTACGGTACTGTAACAAATGTAATTATCGGCAGTGACACAACACCAATCCCACTACCGTAGTGGCAACGAATCTAACCGTTTACACATCATCCTGATTTCCCTCTCATACTGATGCCCCTGGCACACCAATACCTCGCACCGATTTCTACCTCTTCTTGAACTAGAGAAAAGCCGACGATGGGTACTCTCAGTCTCGCGGAGTCAGTCCAACAGAACTTCATCAGGGTCGAAGCTTCTCTTAACTGCCACCCAAGGCTCAACAGCATTACAAGAGACCTAAAGCGACGCATTTTGCCATGCAAAACTATCTTCCTATTAGAGATTAAGCCCCTCCTTGCAGGAAGCAGCGCCGGGGCGGGGGGCGTTTCGCAAGATGATAGCGCAGTGCAGAACCCCCTTCAAGATGCACGTATAGCATTGGAGGGCATTATGAGACTTTTGGAAGGGCCAGAAAAGGATACGGAAGGGAGGGATCGGGTGCCTGAGATTCCGCGCCCTGTAGTAGCGGACTCCTGGATTGTGTCGATATTAAGGTCATGTTGGGTATGTTGGTAGTCGTTGCCCCTGGTGTTCTCCTCAACCACAGTCGCACCTCATTATCATGGAACCCCCGACACGGAAAATCTCGCTATTACTATAGTAGTACGAGTGAACCTCTAGGAATCTACACCCCTACTCCCATACAAACGGTCCTTGCCATAAGGAATTTCTTCCAAACCCCCACTATCACGCACGAAAAATCCTGGACTCCTGGCGTTCCTTATAACGAGGTGCGACTGTGTGGATATGATAACCGGTGGCGGTCATTCACTTACGAAATTGGTAGTGCAACTTGATGGCAATGTTCCTACTAAGGCGATGGGTACGGCCCAACACGGAGGCTGGAGAACCAGTTATGAAGAACTTAGAGTTGAGAAGAAGCCCCCAAGGGCGTAAGCTTCAAGGATTGCTTGTCGAATTGGAGAAGAGCATTGCTTCCTTACGCGAGGCCCTGCAACTTGCTCGCGAGCCTGCGCAATCTGGCTTGTGCTCCTTAAGAACTTCCACCCCCTCCAGTCTTTCTGTTACAGCGCTACCCGGGAACCGGGAAAGATTCCAAGTTAAATCTAACCGTGTCATCTTGGACCACCTCTATCACACCCTCTCAAGAGAGGTTGGTTGCCCGTGTCACTTCATCCATCTATGTCTACGCAGTGTCTCGGTGGATCTCTGGGACTCTATTTTACGATGGCTGATGGGCCCAGGGTCAATCTGTTCTTTGTTTGTCACTCTCAACTTAAAAACATCAATGGATACATACCGGCATGTCGACCAGCACCCTCTACATCTCACTGTGTCGGGATCTGGATCCGGAAACATGGGCGGTATGCCTCGGGCTTGCGTACCCACCCCACCACACACCGGGTGTTCTCCTCCCCCTTGCTCAAATATCGTGACCTCACCCGTAGGTTCCCGCCATCATCTCGCACACCCGGACTCCACTCGAACCAAGTTTCTCCTCAAGTCTGCCTGCCCTCCAGCCTGTTGTCCTAATTCCGGCACCCTCTCGAATCCTCCAAAGCTCCGACCGGTTGTTACGCTTCGCGAACTTTTGGAATCCCACTCTCAAAAGGAGAGTTGTATTAAACTGGTGGAGAGAGACCGGTTCCTGCTTGCAGCTAAATTGGCGCGATGGGTTCTCCAACACTATGGCACCCCCTGGTTACGTGGCCTAAATACCTGTGAGATTCGTTTCTTCACACGATACGAGCCCGATCTGACCTGTAACTACGCGAATTGGACTCCTTATATATCGACCACCTTCAATAGATCCCCACCTGAACATGACGGGGGGTTATATAATCTTGGATTGGTGCTTCTAGAGCTGGGGCTTAAGGAACCGCTCACCGGCGCGTATGACCTACGAAACAGCGTTCCCAAGGCCGCTCTCCGTCGGCTGCTGGTTAGCCTTGGGCGATCGTATACAGAGGTAGTCGAGAAATTGCTGTCGGAGAGGAGGGGCGCAGATTCCATTGAGGAAAAACTAATAAAAGATTTAGAACAGAAGATAAACTTAATTGAAGAAAAGGCTTTAAAGGTTTTCTCAGGGTAGTATTGCCGTGTTGAATTTTGGTGTTGGGTATTATCGTTTCTGGAGCATGTCTGTCTGTAAGGAAATCACCTCTATTGCTGTACAGTAATGTATGTCTACTTGCGTTGAATTTCAGGAATCCTCCTTATTTTATATATAGGAGCGAGAAAGGGGAGAGAAGAGAGAGAGAGAGAGGTTGGCCTAATTGCGCCAAAGCTCCTGCAGTACTTTATTTTTATTGTTTTTTTTTTTTACCTAACTTTTTTGTCTAATGAAGGGTTCTCATGTTATTATCGATTTCGAAAAGGTTGTCACGAAAGAGTCGTCAGTTTTAGGATTTCTATATCTTACAACTTACTTTCATGTTCGGGAAAGGGGGCGAATAAGCTGAGACCCATCTACCACCTCGCCGTCATGGATTAGCACTCGGCCCTACACCTCCGCCCCCAGTCTGAACTCCCGTGCAGCCTACCACAAAGAAACGTATGTGAAGTATATAGGGCGAGCATCGGAATACCGGTATACCCGTTCGACGGATGTGTCCGGCTTAGTTACGGGAGCGTTAAGGATTGTTCAGGAGACATGCGGACGGAACGGATACGGGAGAATGTTCAACAACGGGCTTTACCCGCTATGTCTTTTCTTTGTCACAGCAGGAGTGTACGGAGGAGCAAGGGCATGCAGGAAATACAGAGAGAGGTATGGTGATCCACAGAAAGATCAGGATGTGGTATTTGTGCTTTGCTTATGCGCCTGTCTCTGCCGTTATTTTGATTTTAGTTAATAGATAGGGAAGTTGAGAGCGAGAGCGAATGAATGAATGAAGTACAATCGGTGAAACTCACATTCAATACCCTTCCTCTAAAGTGCCTAAGTTCCGCGTAAATTCTCTTAGTCTACCGTCTACTTCCGTTCGACCCTCGCTTCCCACATTGACAATACCCACTTCTACTGTATACAGAAGCAACAAGGAGAGCGACAAAAGTATGTGTATGGATCGGCGTCTAGCGAGTGAAGAAGGGTAGGCGCATGAATGAGAGTTATTTTCGACTTGGGCTCGAAACGATACGGCGAAACGATATATAGGGCGAAACGAAACGAAACGAAAAGCGCCAAGGCATCACACCTAACACGATCGCACACAGAAGCGGGGGAAAAACTCTTCTCTTCACAACAACAACTTCTCGCTCAACGATACCTGTCCACTACCTCAACTAACTAGGGCAAAGACAAAAGTATATATCATCACAAACTCCTCCTATCCTCATCAGGAGGTACCTTCAGACAGTTTGCTCCTTGTCCCACCTTTTCCCCTTTTCCCCGAAAACTCATGCTATTAACAAAATGCAGAAACAATCATCACTATCTCTCCGGGTGTAAAACCCTCTGACAACCTTTTCGCTATCCTTCCGGTTTTCCTTACAGCCTTTCCGCCTCCGTTCCGATCGCTGCATTCCTACATAGGAAATGCTTTCCACAAACACGCGCCCGGAGCCATATCGATATGCCCGACTCCTAAGCACTTCCCCGGAAGCTAGCTAAAGAACAAAGGAGATACCGGGAAAGTCTGGCGAGCAGCATTTCCAACAAGTTATTCCTGAGAAGAAGAAACACAAGCTGTTGGGTCCTTTACAGGGGGGGTATGCGAAAATCGGAAAGAGATCAAAGGGAAGCGACGGCCGAAGGAAATGTGGGAAATCTACCACGGTCGTGCTAGCTAGTTCTATCTCCAACGTTCCATGTTTCCACTACCCAGGTCAGGCTGGTATGAGTTTCCAAACATCGAATAGTTCCGGTGGGGGGCGTCGGAACACTAGGCTCGGCTATACCGTAGTATGTTTCAATAGTCTATACATCGTGGTATGAAATCTATGAGATAATTCTTTCTATATCTAAGTAATCTGTTTATCCTGCTTCGAAAGACAAGCAAGTCACTTTTACCACTCGTACCCATATACTTTTGCCTCCGATATCCATCGACTGAGAACCACATCTCAACGCCAGATGCCCCGCTGCTCTAAGTGGGCGTGTCATGTGCCCTGCCCGGATATGTAAAGCAAGAAATCGGCATGTGGTAATATCTAGAGCCGAGTTTGGTTGACCCTAGCGCACTTTAGACTACTCACAGAACGAGATAAATTGTAAAGAGACGTAGGGGAAATCACCCCAAGATAAATTGTTAAGTTTAAAACCGTGGGCCCCCTTCCCCGTACTGGGAAGTTAGGGTTGGGGAAATAAAACAAGATACCCCGAATGCTTATATAAGAGAAATCATTACTCCCCCTGATTCACACAAACACCAGATCAAAAGGCGAACACCAAGCTAGCAATTGAACAAAGAGGAATTTGTACAAGACTAGGAAAGTTAAAAGACGCGGCGGTAGATAGCCAAAAGTGCGCGTGGAGTTTGCATATTGAATGCCGGAGGTCGAGGCTGCGGAATTGGGTCTGGTGGCGGTAGGATTGTTGGGACGGTTTTATGCAGTTGGAACAGCCGCGCTACGCCCTGATGTTGATTCTCATGAGCCCAAGAGAGAGGCGTCCGGCCGTATTTGTCCACTGAGTGCGGGTTGACGCCACCCTGCTGGAGTAGTAGCTGTGCAGTTTTTTCGTGTCCATGGTAAGCGGCCCAGAAGAGCGGCGTACGGCCATCATTGGCTGCCAGGTCTGGAGCATCTGCTCGTTCTAGTAACAACCGCGCTATCCCTTCGTGCCCATTTCTGGCAGCCCAGAGGAGTGGGGTTTGGCCGTCGCGATCAGTCGAGTCAGGGTTGACCTTGCGCATCCCAAGCAGGAGGCTTGTTATTTCCTCATGTCCCTCCTCCGCTGCTCGAGAGAGTGGGGTGCGGTTGTCATCGTCCGTTGAATCAGGGTTGGCGTCCGGATGGCCGATTAAAAGCTGCACTACTTCATCACACCCATTCCGAGCAGCCCATGAGAGTGGAGTTTGTCCAGCACCGTCTGCCATGTTCGGTTCAATATCGCTTCGGCTCAGTAGTAGCCTTGTAGCTACTTCCCGCCCATTTCCAGCAGCCCATGACAGCGGAGTTCGTCCAACACCATCCGCTATGTTCGGCCCAATATCGCTTCGGCTAAGCAGTAGCTCTGTGACGGCTTCCCGCCCGTTTCCAGCAGCCCATGACAATGGAGTTCGTCCAACACCGTCTGCCACGTTCGGCCTAATGTCGCCTTGGTTTAGCAACAGTTTTGCCACTGCTTCCCGCCCGTTTCCAGCAGCCCAAGACAGCGGCGTCCGTCCGGTTCCGTCTACCGAGTTAGGATTTACGCTCGGCCGGCCCAACAAAAGGGCCACTACCTTTTCATGTCCTTCATCAGCAGCCCATGAGACTGGAGTACGGCCGTCGATGTCTCTTGAGTCGGGTTTTGCGTTTCCCTCCAACAACAGTTGTACAACTCGTTCGCCCCCGCTTCTGGCAGCCAACGAAAGTGGCGTTCGGCCATTTTTGTCTGCCAATTCGGTATCGATATCCCCACCCCTTAGTAGCAGCTCTACTACCTTGTCACGCCAGCTGCCAGCAGCCCAGGAGAGCGGAGTTCTACCAAAGCTGTCGGCTGAGTTATGGTTGACACGTTCGGATTCTAGAAACAGCGCCACGACATTTTCGTGCCCGTGCATAGCAGCCCGCACTAACGGCGTCTGTCCACATCCCCCCCAAAAATTTGGGTCAACACCTTCCCACCCTAATAGAATCCTTACTACTCCTGCGTGACCACTCCCAGCGGCCCACCAGAGTGATATCGAGCCATCCTCATCCAGCGAGCCAGCCCCAATCTCCCTTTTTTTCATGAATAACTCCACTACTGCCTCATTCCCCTGACTAGCAGCCCATGAGAGCGGCGTCATACCAGCTTTATCCGCCATGTTATATACAACGCCAATTTGGTCCAGCGATAGCTTTACTACTAAGGAATTCCCACTGTCGGCGGTCCTCGAGGATGGGGTTCGTCCGTTGTGATCCGGCAAATTTGAATCGACACCATGCTCACACAACAAAAAGTCGACCACTTCCTTATACCCCGCCTCGGCAGCCCAGGAGACAGGCGCACGGCCCTCATTGTCGGGAGAGTTGGAGCGAGCCTTCCCTGTCCCCAGTAACAGCTTCACTACATCTCTATGTCCACCTCCGGAGGCCCACGATAGTGGCGTTCGGCCGTAACAGTCTTTTGTTTCGGGGCTGGCTCCTTGCTCCAGTAACAACTTCACTACTCCCTGATGGCCACTTCCAGAGGCCCATGAGAGCGGCGTTCGGGCAAAAGAATCCTTCGTCTCAAGGCCGACAGCACCCTTCTGTAGAAATAGTTCCACCACTCCTGCATGTCCATTCCTAGCTGCCCACGAGAATGGCGTGCACCCATTGTTATCTCCTGTTTTAGCGTCAAGGATACCTCCTCGCTTCAGCAGCAGCAGTACTAATTCCCTATGTCCATTTCTCGCAGCCCATGCTAGTGGAGTGCTTCCTGTTATGTCCTGTTGACTTAACTTGGGGACTTCTGTATCTAAGAAGGCAATTACCATTCCCCAGAGGCCAAAGAATGCAGCGCAATGTAGTCCACTAAAACCGGAGGGAGGACATTTCGGATCGCACCACCAGGGCCAAGATTTCTCAAACAGGAGCAGTTTAGCAGAGATATGCTCATCGTATCGATCCAAGAGGTTCCTAGCAAGTGATACTGCGTGGTCCGTGGTTTCCTCCCGGGCATGCTCCCCCCAGTAATAGGAAGCATACTGGAGAAAGGGGTTTTCTGTGGGGGCAATGCAGAGAGAAGGCGATAGGGATTTGATATCCTCGGTGTTGAGGTACGTAAGGCATGTTTCCGCAATCGTCAAGTTGGTTCCCTGGAAACACTCACGTTCATCGTATAGATAATCTTTTAATGTGGTGTGTATGAAGTGGACGGTCGATGCTTTCTCGTCAACAGTAACAAGTCCTAAACAGCAGTCTAATAACGTCTCGGTCGAGGGGACATTGTCGGAATTCAACTTCGTTGACCCTTTTTCGACCGCTAAGGCATGGCCCAGTTCGTCGGCGCGCAATGACCGCTTTGAATAATAGAGCCACATCAAAACCTTAAGAGCGAGCTCTGACTTGTCGGTATCTTGCTCGGCTATTCGGCACAGCGTTTTATTGTATTCATCCCACAGCTTTGGGCTGTCTTCCATCGCCTGGAGTCTTTCCCTCCTCTTGTGTATGGTCACCGCTGTCAATATCGCGTTCATTTTTAAGTATACTAGCAGAAATCTGGGCATGATTGTTAGCGAGTGACACATCTCGGCATAAGATATCACTACTCCTACATACATCCCTGAAACTTTGTGAGGAAGGTCTTTCATGATCTCGGTTTTTAACTCGGTGTTCATCTCAGCTGAATTTTCGTCTTGGTCCAGCCTGTGGGCGATGTATGCCTCGATTTCCTCATCTCTAGTTGTGATAGATATAGTTTTTGCACCTTTGCCGAGATACTTATCACATTGAATCTGCGGCCGGCCAGTGAGGAAGAATCGAGTTTCTGACAGTCGGGTAAGCTCCGCTAAGGAACGAAGGAGGGCTGGCCTTTGTAGTGGCGGAAACTCGTCTAATGCGTCGATGCAGATAAATACCCGCTCAAAGGATGCAAGAACCGCGCCTAACATATCGACAACATCCCGAAGAAGAGGGCGCATCCGATCACCTCCAGGCACTTCGGACCCCTCAAACTTTCGGCCCACCTTTTCGGGGATCTCGCCTAGCCCAGCCAGAGCCTGCTTTAGAAGCCGGGCGATCAGATCTGCGGCAGATTGCCCTTTAAAAGTGAGGTAGTCACAGTACAGGTAAAACACGCGGAATTTTCGTTCACGGGCCCGGGACCGCAAGGTGTCGATAACTAAAGAGCTGAAAATCCTGCTGGTTAGCAATGTATATGAATTGACCAGAACTTCTCCTTTTGTACCTGATGAAAGTCTTCCCGACTCCAGGGTCACCACCACAGAAGAGAATAGGATGAGCGGACCCATCTTCCCAGCCCTTAAACTCGGGGGTTTCGAGAATCCAATCCCCTACACCTTCGACCCGAAGTTCCCGCACACTATGGTGCCTGTCCGGAAGCGCCAGTGAAGATATCCATTTCAGAATTTTACACTCTGCCTTGTCAGGCTGCTGTGCGAGGATTTTGGCTTTGTGGATATTTTGGATATTATTGTTAATGGTGGAATTACCACAGCCCGTGTTGCGGTTCCCGTAATTAACGCGACTGTTAGATACCGGACACATGACTCTGCTGGGATGGCAAAGCCTGATGTGCTGCGAAGGTTGGAGAGATCATATGGGCCGAGGGCAGCAATCAACATACTCAGTGTTGTTGTCGTTCGATTGGCGCCCGGCTGGGACCAATCACTCCTCACTCCTACTGGAGAGAGACCCGCCACAAAAAGAAATAGGGAGAAGGGGGGGAACAAAGCACGGGTATCATATTATTCGTAAGAAATAGTCGAAGTAAACACCATTGCTGCCACGCGAAAGAAGAAAAAAAAATCCTACAGTGGGCATACCAGTTTCATCCGAGTTCTAGCTAGCCAAAAGCCAGCTGTGCCGACCGTACTTGCGATTTTCAGAAGTAAATTATCTTACAGGACATCAGGCGGTCAATTGCCTCTTCCAGGGTTAGGGTTCTCCACACCATGGGGAACTATGCATCACAGTATGATATCCGTAAATTTACTCGCCTGGCCACTCGAGGCCCAATGTGATGGTATAATAATCGTAGTAGTAGCGCGATGTACTGTGTACTAGCACTTGGCTATTTGGGGAGACTCCGGAATAAATAAAAAGGTCCGGAAGCTTTTCAAATGGCCAAGTATTAGGAGCAGGGGAGCGCAGGCAGGAGGAAGCGCATATGTGATGGAGGAACACCGAAGTGTGGACGAGTGAACGTTCTAGGGCATGAAGGGATGTATAGGGTTACGCATGTAGAGTTTTCACTACTTAAGGTGAACCGTAGCCAGCAACCTCCATAGAGAAAACACACCACAACATCCTTCTCCTATCAACTTCGCCTACCCTAAGAACCGAGGTAGCCGAGAATGACGCTAGGACGTCCAGAATTCCCGGCTTTGAATTAGGGGGAGAAAACGCAGCCAGGAGATTCTCCTTCAGCCATCACTTGAGACACAGACCTTACTAGAGGCAACTCTAACGCCCTAGCGTGATTCTCAATTATTTCGGTTTTTACGGTACACGATCGTGCCATCGCCTCCATCACAATGTAACGTATTAAACTGCGCCGGGAAGTGGATTAGACGCAGAAGTGAATCGGTTTCTTCTGCGAATTTCGCACAAATCCTCACTATGGGTAATCCGGCAAAATAAAAAACCTCCGAATCCAGCTAAAAAAGACAGGCAAATCTAAAATGGTGTGCTACTAGAAATATCTCTTGCCCTTATAATTACCCTCTTACTAGTGCTGTTCGTCAATTGAGATTTCCGGGTTTCTACTTTCCTGGTGTGTTTTAGCTGATTCACTTCCTCCGTCTGACCCACCCCCCGGTCCAATACCGTAAAAACCGAAATAATTGTTCATCATGCTAAGGCGTTGGACTTGCCTCTCCTAGTAAGGTCTGTTGTCTCAAGTGATGGCTGAAAGAGAATCTGCTCAGTGTGCTCCCTCCCCCTAATCCAAACGGGAAATTCTGGACGTTCCTAGCGCCATGCCCAGTTATTTCGGTTTTTACGGTACGTCAGTGATTCTCGACGTTGAACTTCTCATTTGCCTTGCCTTTTGCGCCTTAGCGGCTAAATGTGTTCTAGCGTGGTGGAGGTGGGAGGCGGCTCTTAGAATCTCCCTGCTTTTATCCCAGTCGTAACTGCGGCATGGCGGAGTGTCAGAGTATCATGAGTAATCACTCGTGACACCTCGCCAACCCGCTTATCTCATACAGCCACGTCCGCCGAGTTCTCATGCCCTTCTCTGTGCCTCAAGAGCAATACCTCCCAACAAATAAATAGCAAGAGCATTTCAGATAGCCCTTCTCGGATGTGTCTCTAGGGATATTGTAAACCTTGCTACAATTTGTTTTACCGAATGGTTGAAAGAGAGGGCTCGCAAAGCGTTTCCATGGGCTGGAGGCATTTGGGAGGACATGGGAACTTTAGGGAAGTGGCTGTAGTTGCGCGATGAGAAGGACGATAACAAAGTGGCTTGATGGGTAAACAAAGAGATAGCAGCTGGAAGATAGATATTTAGAGAGGACCCCCGAGCATCATGGAAGGGCTGGTGGTGGAAATCATGCTCTTCCGAGCTAAGGGCTATACTTCCTAACTTATCACTAGAGGTTTGTTCATTAACCTTTGCCTGGGGTTTTGCAAATAGAGGTGTTCGGGCGAGTCTATGGGTGGCGAGCTTGGAGAGGGTTCGGGCATGGTGTGTTGACAAATGGTTGGTGTACGATATTTTCCTGCCTTGGCTTTCTCTACAAGAGTACTCGAGGAGTTACCCAACGGTTATCATCGGATCCTACTGCAGTTCTTCCGCTACAGGCTATCTCATGTCGGGACGCCTAGTATTCGGGGACACCCTTTCACTTAGGCCTAGTCCTGAGCTTTCGGTACGCCCAACTTCTTTTTTGCATCCTATGCTGCGCCACGACCCGGAAAGCATAGGCCAGAGGCACAGATGGGTGATTGGTGCGGAGAATACAGGGTTGTAACAGCATTCAAGGCTAATAAATTCCCTTCCTCGGGAATAGGTGGCGTGCTACTATCACTTGCGTGACTTCTGGTTGGGTGTGGGTCCAGGTTGTATCTTGTAATAGACTAGTCAAGTCGCGTGAATGGGCTGAATCTATTTTGGAGTAACGCACTAAGAGGAGTGCAACTCCAACCCGGCGACTTGAGTGTATTCCATCTAATAGACATTGAGGTAGTGGAGGGGAGTGAACTAGTGTCTGACGAGTTGGAGATAGAGAGGAGAGAGAGAATACAACTAAAGGGGGGGGGGATAAAGTGAAAAAGAGTCATTCTAGGGGTTGGGAATAGAGGAAGCTTGAATCAAAATAACATGCGGGAAAATACAATCTAAAGCGAGAGATATAAGGTATAAGTAACGCAGGTCGAAAAGCGAAACACCTAGATTATCAAACAATTCTTAGTCGAACCGAGCCCGTCTTAGGCCTTTGGGCAACATCTGGAACCATCCAGCATAGCCAGCTATCATGTAAAGGAGCACCAAACAACTGACAAGACGAAAGAGAAAGGCATAGCCAGCTATCAGGTAAGGGAACATCAAACGACTGACAAGGAGAAAGAGAAAGACAAGCAATAGCGGAACATAGAGGACGCCTGTTGGAGTATCCCCCGGAAGATTCTCAAGAATGTCGAGCAGTAATGGCGAAAGGTCAAACAAGGAGTCGACAATAGTTTGGATCTCATCCTCTTCGCCGCTACTGCCGGAGTCAGTGTCGAGGGAGATCTGGCTGATTCCCGGGTATATCGTACGAGCATATTCGAGCACCAGGCGGCATTCCTCATGGAGTGTGTCTGTGGCGGGGGGGGTCATATATTAGTACCGGGGAATGCAGATTTTGGAGAGTAAGATTGAATAATTACCGTCAGAGTGCGAGGTCTGGGTGGTAAGGATGCTGCAAAGATCTGCCAGAAGGGTGGTTGAGGCCTCCTTTATGATTGGTGATTCCTTGAGGATTTTGTCTAGCTGGCCATGGGGCGTGCCATACTCGTCAGCCCACAATCTGAATCTGCCAAGGTACCGACGTTCAGTTGGGTGACGATCAACTGAGAATATCCGGAGACAACAGTTGATAAGGCGGGTGGCCAAATAGTCGGAAAGGGGTAAGTGTAGTTCGGCGGGTTTCTGGCTCTCAATTGTGAACAGTGGAGGTTGTTTATGGGTTTCGGGCGACTCAGGAACTGGTTCTTGATTTGCTACCATCCTTGTGGATTTTTTAGAGGCTTGCTGATCAGCAGAAGAGGGCGACCATTCTTTGTATCCATTGTCTGAGCTAGGGCTACTAAGAGGTAGCGGGGAAATTATATCCCCGTACTCTGCGAGATCGGACCAGGCTGGCCCGAGACTAGTGGGGCCCAGTCGGCCTGCTACACTAGAAACGAGAATGGGTGGCTGGGTTGGCCAGTTTGTTAGCCCAGGCGCATGTTCCGAATGGGGATCGAGTAGTAGTTGGTCTGGTGTGGGGTTGTTCTCAGGGAATTGGTTGGCAGGGTCCCCCCGTCTCAGCACCTCGGCGACCGCAGTGTGGCCATTGATATCAGCCCAGTCAGCTGGTGATCGTCCATTAATGTCCACCAAGTTGGGGTTGATATCGGGGTGACCAAGGAGAAGTTCGACTACTTCGCTGTGTCCATTGAGGCTGGCCCAAAAGAGCGGTGTTCGTTGGTTGTGGTCTTGTGAGTTAGGATTAACATCGTCTCGAGCCAAAAGCATTCGTACAGTTCGCCAATGCCCCTTCTTGGAAGCTAACGAGGTTGGGGTCTGGCCATGCTTGTCCCGTGCGTCGTCGTCGTCGGCGGCATGTTTGCACCTGAGAAGTTGCCCTACTATTGCTTCGTGTCCATTTAGTGCAGCCCAAAGAATAGGTGTTCGGTCATCTTTATCTTTTGTATGAGGGCGGATGTTATTATGAGCAAGCAGCCCCACTACTATTCCACTATGACCATTCGCGGCTGCCCACGAAAGTGGTGTTCGCCAGTCATGGTCTGCTGTATTGGGATTTGTATTTTTCTGGCCCAGTAGCAGCTTCACTATCCTCTCGCGCCCCTGGAGAGAGGCCAAAAGCAGGGGTGTTCGTTTGTCACAGGATAGTAGGTTAGGATCTATATCATCGCGGTCCAAAAGTAGCCTGACCACCCCCTCATGTCCGGCTTCGGCAGCCCACGAGAGTGGGGTTCGGTTGTTATTGTCCGTCCCATTAGGATTCACATCATTCCTGCCCAGAAGTGCCTTCACAATTGTCTCATGCCCACTCCTAGAAGCCCATAAGAGAGGTGTTTGACCACGTTCATCTCTTACGCTAGGATCGAGCTCCTTATGACCAAGAATCATATCCACCATATTCTCATAGCCATTCTCAGCAGCCCACGATAGAGCCGTCTGGCCATCGATGTCTCTTGCGTTGGGATCGAGCTGTTGTCGCTCTAGCAGTAGCCTCACCACTCCTTCATACTTATTTTGCACGGCACAGAACAGTGGTGTTCGGCCGCGGTCGTCTGCTGAGTTGAGGTCGATACCGGTCCAAGCTAGCAATAGTTTCAATATTTCTTCATTCCCAGTCTCGGCAGTGCACAAAAGGGGTGTACGGCTTTGTTTATCACCAATGTTGGGGTTCGCAGCAGGGTCTGGTTGGCTTAGCAACAGCTTTATTACCCCCTCCCGCTTCTCCATAACTGCCCAGAATAGTGGAGTTTGGCTCTTGTTATCCGGTAAGTCCAGGTCGATGCTATCACGGGCCATCAGCAGCTTCACTACTTCCTCGTGCCCATTCCCGACAGCCCAAGAAAGTGGTGTTCGGTCATCGTTATCCTGTGAATTGAGACTGATGTCTTCCCTATCCAACAGCAGCCCAACCGCTGCGCCATAACCATGCTCGGCAGCCCAAGAGAGCGGTGTCCGCCCTTGTTTGTTCCTTGGGTTGGCGCTGACATTCTTCGAATTCAGGAGCAAACAAACAGTTTCGTCCTGTTTATGGATAGTCGCCCAAAACAAGGGCGTTTGACCAACTTCATCTACGGCGTTGAGATCCACATTTTTCTGGTGGAGGAGCAGCTCTGATGGTGCCTTGTACCCGTTCCCAACAGCCCAAGATAGTGGTGTTCGGCCACTGTTGTCGCCCAAGTTCGGGTTGACATCCTGCTGCCGCAATAGTAACTTCGTTGTTGCTTCATGTCCATTACCAGCGGCCCAGGACAACGGGGTTCGGTTATTAGAGTCCACCTGATCGGAGCTATGAGCCTCATGGCTTAACAATAGTCTTAATGCTCGTTCATGCCCGTTACCAGCAGCCCAGGAGAATGGGGTTCGGTTGGTATTGTCCATAGAGCCCAGAATGACGGATTTATGGTCCAATAATAGCCCTAATACTTGATCATGCCCGTTACCAGCAGCCCAAGAAAGCGGCGTTCGGCCGTTACAGTCCGTAGAGTTGGGGGTGACAGCCTCGTGGTCTAGCAGTAGTTTTAACGCCCCTGTGTGCCCGTTACCGGCAGCCCAGGAAAGTGGCGTTCGTCCGCCGTGGTCCATGGAATTGGGGGTAGTGGCCTCATGGTCGAGCAGCAGTCGCAGAGCGCCCTCATGTCCGTTTCGAGCGGCCCAGGATAATGGCGTTTGGCCAAAGTGATCAGAGCGGTTGTGATCGACATTGTTGCTGTCCAGTAACACTTGCACAACCGTTTCGTGTCCGTTCGCGGCGGCTAAAGAGAGTGGAGTTCGGTTACTAACCCCTAGTGAGTCAGCGTTGACATTGCCTTGGCCCAGCAGCTTTTGCACGAGATCCGCATGCCCCTCTGCAGCAGCCCATGAGAGTGAAAAGGGGCAACTATCCCCACCGGAATCGGGGGAGTCATCCTGGATGTTTAGCAGCAGTCGCACAATATCCTCGTGGCCTTCTGCGGCAGCACGATAAATTGATGTGGTGTCATTTTGCCCCTCAGGATTAGACTTGAGCAGTATCTTTACTACTCCCGCATGCCCTCCGTGGGCGGCCCACGAGAGCGGTGTTTGGCCGTCATCGTCCGAAAAGACAGGATTGACATCACTGCGGCCCAAAAATAGTTTTACTACCCCCTCATGTCCTTTGTGGGCGGCCCACGAGAGTGGCGTTCGGCCGTTACGGTCTGAGGAGTTGGGAATGACATCAATGCAGCTCAATAATAGCTTTACTACTCCTTCATGCCCATTCCAAGCTGCATAGGAGATCGGTGTTTGGCCGTAGATATCTGGCTTGTCGGGGTTCACGTCGTCCCGTCTGAGTAGCATTTTCACCACTCCCTCGTGTCCGTTCCGAGCGGCAAGAGAGAGCGGCGTCCGGTCGTAGTTATCCGGCTTGTCGGGGTTCACCTCGTCCCATCCGAGTAGTATTTTCACCACTCCCTCGTGTCCGTTCTGAGCGGCAAGAGAGAGCGATGTTTGGTTGTGGTTATCTGGCTTGTCGGGGTCCACCTCGTCCCGTCCGAGTAGTATTTTCACCACTCCCTCGTGTCCGTTCTGAGCGGCAAGAGAGAGCGGCGTCCGGCCGTGGTTATCTGGCTTGTCGGGGTCCACGTCGTCCCGTCCGAGTAATATTTTCACCACTCCCTCGTGTCCGTTCCGAGCGGCAAGAGAGAGCGGCGTCCGGCCGTGGTTATCTGGCTTGTCGGGGTTCACGTCGTCCCGTCCGAGTAATATTTTCACCACTCCCTCGTGTCCGTTCCGAGCGGCAAGAGAGAGCGGCGTCCGGCCGTGGTTATCTGGCTTGTCGGGGTTCACGTCGTCCCGTCCGAGTAGTATTTTCACCACTCCTTCATGCCCTTCGTGGGCGGCCCACGAGAGTGGTGTCCGGCCGTCACTATCTAAAGCGTTAGGGTCGACATCAGGGCGCTCCAACAGCAGTTTTACTACTCTTCCATGCCCCTCGTGGGCGGCCCACAAGAGTGGTGTTCGGCTGTTACTGTCTGGGGAGTTGGCGTTGACCTCCTCTCGTTCCAATAATAGCCTGACTACCCTCTCGTGCCCTTTCTTGGCGGCCCAAGACAGAGGCGCCTGGCCATATGTATTCGCCGTGTTAGGGTTGACCTGCCGTTTTAGTAGTATCTTCAGTACTTCGTCACACCCTTTTCCGGCGGCCCAGGCCAATGCTGTACGGCCCTCAAAGTCGGTAGCGTTGAGATCCCATTCCTTGAGCTCCAACAAGGGGGTTAAGATCTCTGCGACTCCGAGGCATGCTGCACCATGGAGCCCTGTAAATCCGGTAGGATCTTCACCATTAAAAGACCGCCCCGGCCCGTCTTCTTCATCATGTAATAGGAGTAGCTTAGAGGATATGTGTTTATCGTACCCATCGAGCAACCTCAGCGCAAGTGGTATCACACTTTCAGTGGTTTCCATTCTAGCGTGTGCCCCCCAGTAATGAGAAGCATATTCGACGAAAGGGGTTGTTGGTGGTGCCGAAGAGAGGGTAGGCGAAAGGTCCCTGACTTCCTGGAAATTGAGGTAAGTCAAGCAAACCTCGGCAATCATGGAGTGTGGGTTATGAAATAGAGTGAGGTTATAGGAAAGGTGCTCTTGGAGGGTAGAATGAACGATATGGACAGTGGATGTGGGCGCATCCACCGCGATAAACCCGAGGGTGCATCCTAGTACTGTTTCTATTGTAGGAACATTCCCAGCATCCAGGTCTGTAGATTGTCGCTCTATTCCTAGTGCGTGGCATAACTCGTTGGCATGTAACGGCCGCTCCGAGTGGGACATCCACATTAAAGCCTCCATGCCAATTTTTGATTTACTTCTTTTCTGGGCCTTTATCCGTTCTAGAGTTGGTGCGTACGCCTCGTCAAGACCCTCCCCTTTTATTATCGCACAAAGTTTTTTCCTCCTCTGACTGATTGTTGCCTGCTCCAGAACTGCGTTTATAGCGAGGCTAACCAAGAGCAATCTGCACACCATTGTTAGTAAATAACCTCTGTTGGTTGCGGAGGTACCTGGTTTCCCTGCTCACATTGGGGAACATTTTTCCGGAATTAGCTTTAAAATGTCGGCCCGCAAGTCATCGTCCATGGCATCCGGCTTCAGGTCCTGTCCCAGCTTCATCTCTAAATATGTTTCAATGTCGGCTTCGGTGGAACTGGCAGGTGCTATAGCCGCCCGGGGGATACTTTTCTTGATTTCAGCAATGATATGAGCTCTTCCAGTGAGAAATATTCGTGTGTTTGGTGACTCCAGAGAAATGTCTTGTAGCGACGCAAGAAGCTTTGACAGATGTTTGGGATGGACTTCATCCAAGGCATCAATGCATATGAAAACACGTGGTATCAATGCAATAGTCGCCCTTAGCATCCTCGTTAGATTGGGAACTCGTAAACCTCTACTACCAGACTCCCTTTTGGCTTTTTTAAAAGCCTGAAGTACATCCTCCGGAATTTCTCGTTCCCCTATAAGCTGCTTCAAGATGGCACATAATATGCTCAGGGTGGACTGTTCCGCCTGGCCCTGGAAGTCGCAGTAAACTCCCGCGACTGCGATATCGTCTGTCCGAGCCTGGTTGCGGAGGCTATCGATCACTAGAGAGCTAATGTTACTAGTTAGTAGTTGACATACACTCGTTCTCGAATATTAGTTTGCTTACTTGAGGTATGACTTCCCCGTCCCCAGATCGCCACAGCAAAATAGAACGGCCGGATCATCCCCACCCCCGCCACCGCTCCATTTCCGAAACTCCACGGTTTCTAGAAATCGATTCCCCACACCATCTAGTCGGCTACTCTGCAGCTCTTTGTGTCGCTGCCGAGGTTCCGATGGCGAAAGCCACTGAAAAAGTAGACCCCTCACGTCCATCATTGGAGTGATGTTGATAGTGTTGTTGTAACTCCCCGACACGCGGAAGGAGTCGCCCTCAAAATCCTCTAGTTCCCGTGGTGATTCCTGGCCCATATCGCCTGAGATGCATTCGGCAGGTAGTGTAGTGGTGGGGGCTTTCTCATAAAAGTGGGGCTCGATGGGATTCACAGGTTAAAGGGTGACAAGGATTTGGCGTTCCACCAGCATGAAATATCGTAGTTGACCGCGCAGCGCTTGGGGGGAGCGCCTCACTACAGTCGCACCTCGGAATGGAAGGCCAAGAGTACGGAGCTTTCGTCCGTTATAGCGAGGTTCTGGAAGAAATTTCTTATAGCAAGGTCCGTTCAAATGGGAGGGCGTAAATTCGCAAGACGGTAGTGTAGTGAAGTTCCTGTACCACGTATAAAAGTTCCATGCGGAGGTGCGACTATTTAGCTAGATTCCCCTGCCGCCCATAGGTTTGAGCCAAGAGTTTTCTCCAAAATCGGTCTCAAATTCGGCATAAGAAGCCTTCTCATGACCTTTTATAGCGAATCTCAAGCCTATTTTGGACGCCCGACCGTATTGAATGTTTTACTTGAGCTGCCGCTTTATTTAATTGTGCTATAGGCACCGGGATGGCTCTATTAGATAATAGTGAATGATCTGCTAAACGCTAATGGAGAGAAGATAGGAATATCTCGAGTTTTCACGGGTATGCCGTAAAATCTCGCTTTTAATGAGTTGGCTTGGGCTTTTCGAATCTCCGGTGCTAAGAAACTTGGCCGCCACTTCTTACCTACCAGTATCTGATGCAGTACTGTGAGCGGGGTATTCTGCTTGGGGGGCTATTAAAGATCGGAAAACATAACCTCTTTGTCCACAGAGAATTATATGGGATAAGCAGAAAATTCTTGAAAACATGGTCTAAAGAGAGATATAAGATATATATGAATAACACAGGTCAAAAAAAACGAAACATCTACATTATCAAACAATCTTTAGTCAAACCAAGCCCATCTTAAGCTTTCAAGCAACATCCGGAACCGTCCTGCATGACCTGCTACCGGATAAAGGAGCATCAAACTGACGAGGAGAAAGAGAAAGACAAGCAAGAGTGCAACGTAGCCGACATCTATTGGAGTGTCCCCCGGAAGGTTCTCAAGAATGTCTACCAGTAATGGCGAAAGGTTATACAAGGAGTCGACAATAGTTTCGATCTCATCCTCTTCGCCGCTGCTGTCGGAGTGAGTGCCGGGGGAGGGCTGGCTGATTCCCGGGTATATCGTGCGAGCATATTCGAGCACCAGGCGGCATTCCTCATGGAGGGTGTCTAGCGAAAAAGGTCATATCTTAGCACCGGAGAATGTAAATTTTAGGGATTAAGATTGAGTAATTACCGTGAGAGTATGAGGTCTGGGTAAGGAGGTTGCAAAGGTCTGCCAGAAGGGTGATTGTGGCCTCCTTCATGATTGGTGATTCCTTGAGGATTTTGTCTAGCTGGCCATGGGGCGTGCCATGCTCCTCGACCCACAATCTAAACCTATCAAGATGCCGGGAGTGACTTCGGTTATGTGCCCTTTGAAGAGCATCAAGAGACGATCGAATGAGGCAAGCGGCTAACATCTCTAAATGGGTTATGCACCTGGATTTCGAAAGAGTCCCTTTGTCGACAAGCTTTCCCGCCTCTGAAGGGATCCTGTTATCCTTGTCGCCACTCTGTGAAAATTGAAGCCTTTTGTAGCCTTCTGGGGAGTCGGTGTCTGGCCGTTGAATAGATGGTGTTTCCACCGGTTTCTGAGGACCTTGCGCCAGGAGCGGGTTTCTGCTAAACTTCTCCGCCGAACGGCTAGGACGATTATACCCATGTATTGAAGCTGTTGATCTATCCCTATAGCTCTCCTGAGGATTCAGCCTACCGGCGGCGCCGATAACAGTGTCTGGTAGCGTACGAGAGCCGATTTCGGGGAAAGGACGGATGCAGGCACCCCGGTCTTGGAATAGCTTGGCTACCTCAGCATGATCGTTTTCCTCGGCCCATTGAGCTGGCGAGCGGTTATCGATGTCTACCAAGTAAGGGTTTATTTTACGATGATCAAGGAGGAGCCTGACTACGCCCTCGTACCCGTTCAGACAGGCCCAAAAGAACGGTGTTCGGTTGTGGCTGTCTTCCGAGTTGGGCTCGATGTCTTCTCGGTCCAAGAGCAATCTGACAATCTCCTCATGCCCTTTTTTGGAAGCCAAAGCGAGTGGACTGTGGCCTTGATTGTCTTGTAGATTAGGTTCGACATCTCTATGCCGTAGCAATAATTTTACAATTCCTTCGTGCTGGTTCAAAGTTGCCCAAAGAATGGGTGTCCTACCACTACTATCTTTCATATTGGGAAACACGTCATCGCGGTTAAGTAGTAGTGCCAGAATTGCGATGTGTCCATTCCCGGCAGCATATGAGAGTGGCGAGCGTTCATCATCATCAACTAGGTCAGGTTGGGTATCCCCCCGGGAAAGTAGTAGGTCTGTAATCCCTTTAAACCCCTCCGCAACTGCCCACGAAAGGGGTGTTCGTCGATCATGGTCTGCTGTATTGGGATGGATGTTTTCCTGGCCTAGTAGCAGCTTCACTATCCTCTCGTGCCCCTGGAGAGAGGCCAAAAGTAGTGGTGTTCGCTCGTAACTGGACGGTAGGTTAGGATCTACATCATCGCGGTCCAAAAGCAGCCCGACCACCCCCTCATGCCCGACTTCGGCAGCCCACGAGAGTGGGGTTCGGCTGATATTGTCCGTGCCGTTAGGATTTGCATCATCCCTGCCCAGAAGTGCCTTCACAATTGCCTCATGCCCATTCCTAGATGCCCATAAGAGAGGTGTTTGACCACGTTCATCTTTTACGCTAGGATTGACCTCCTCATGACCAAGGATCATATCCACCATATTCTCATAGCCATTCTCAGCAGCCCACGATAGAGCTGTACGGCCATTGACGTCCTTTGCGTTGGGATCGATCTTTTGTTGCTCTAGCAGCAGCCTCACCGTTCCTTCGTGTTTGCTCTGAACAGCACAGAACAGTGGCGTTCGGCCGCGGTCGTCTGCTAAGTTGAGCTCGATATCAATCCGAGCTAGTAATAGTTTCAATATTTCTTCATTCCCACTCTCGGCAGCGCACAAAAGTGGTGTACGGTCATTGTTTTCTTGGAGGTTGGGGTCAGTATCCTGTTGGCCGAGCAATAGTTCCACCATTCTTTTATGCCCATACTCGACGGCCCAGAAAAGCGGTGTACGTTCTTGGTTATCTCCTGTGTTAGGGCTGACTGATAGACCCGACTGTAACAACAGGTTTACAATTCCTTCGCGCCCGTTCCGAACTGCCCAGAATAGTGGCGTTTGCTCGTCGCCGTCCAATGAGTCCGGAGAAGTATCCTCACAAGTTAGTAATAGCTTCACCACCTCCTCATGTCCATTCCCGGCCGCCCAAGAAAGCGGGGCTCGACCAGAACCATCAGATCCATTATGATCAATGTCTTTCCTGTTTAATAACAGTCCAACTACTGCACCATAACCATGCTCAGCAGCCCAAGAGAGCGGTGTTCGCTGTTTTTTGTTTCTGAAGTTCGGATGGACACCCGCACAATCCAGGAGCACCTTGACAGTCGCCTCCCGCTCCTCTAAAGTAGCCCAAAAGAGCGGAGTTTGATCTTCGTGATCTCCTTGATCAGGATCAACGCTCGGTTGGGAGAGCAGGATCTCCACTGCCGCCTTATGCCCATTCCCAGCAGCCCAAGATAGTGGTGTTCTACCATGATCATCCAGCGCCTTGGGGTCGATATTCTCGCACTCTAACAATAGTTTCATCGCCGCTTCATGTCCATTACCCGCGGCCCATGAGAATGGTGTACGGTTATCATTGTCTGCTCCACTAGCAGTGACAGCGCCGTGGCATAGCAGGCGTTTCATCACTCCCTCGTGTCCATTTCCAGCAGCCCAAGAGAGCGGTGTCCGGCTATCATAGTCTGCCAGGTTAGGATCAATATCTTGGCGGGCCAGCAGGGCTTCCACCATTCCTTCTCGCCCGTTGTGGGATGCCCATGAAAGCGATGTTCGGCTGATATTGTCCAAACGGTTGGGGTTGACATCACTGCGTTCTAACAGTAGCTTTACTACCCCCTCATGCCCTCCGTGGATGGCCCATGAGAGCGGTGTTCGGCCGACGTTGTCGGGATTGTCGGGATTGACATCAAGACGTTCCAACAATAGCTTTACTATTCTTTCGTTCCCTTCGTAGGCGGCCCACGAGAGCGGCGTTCGGCCAACGTTGTCTGGGTGGCCCGGCTTGACATCGGCATGCCCCAACAATAGCTTTACCACACCCTCATGCGCTTCGTGGGCAGCCCACGAGAGCGGCGTTCGGCTGCCATTGTCCGCCAGGTTAGGATCAATATCTTGGCGGGCTAGCAGAGCTTCCACCATTCCCTCTCGCCCACCTCGCGATGCCCAGGACAATGGCGTTCGGCCGAAACGATCAAATGAGTTGGGGTCGATACTCCCATGGCCCAGCAACAACTTTACTATTCCTCCACATCCTCCCGCGGCAGCACACAATAGTGGCGTCAGGCCACCAGCTCCCTTAACTTCAGGATTAACATCCCCCCGCTCGAGCAATAGCTTTACCACACTTTCGTGCCCTCCTACGACGGCGCAGAATAGCGGTGTTCGGCCATCAATTGCGGGGGAATCGGGGTTGACTTTATTACTTTCCAGCAAGAGATTCACTATTCCCTCATATCCATTTGCAGCAGCCCAGTGAAGTGGTGTTCGGTAGTCGCTCCCCATGGAGTTAACATCAGCATCCGGCGAATCCAGTAACAACTGTACCACCTCCTCATGCCCCCTACGAGCAGCCCAAACCAGGGGTGTGCAACCCAGACCATCTCTTGAGTTTACAGAGGTACCCTCCATCCCAAGTAGTGCAATAACAATCTTAGCAAGTCCGAAGAATGCGGCACAATGGAGTCCAGTAACCGCTCTAGCAACAGTTTCAACCGCCTCCTCGGGATAATATCCACTATTGCGTAGGAAAAGACTGGCAGAGATATGATTTGGGTATAGGCCGAGCAGCCGAAGTGCAAGTGACTTCACACCTTCTGTGGTCTCCATTTTCGCATGGGTTCCCCAGCAACTAGCAGCGTACTGAAGGAATGGGGCGGTCGATGGGGGGGCAGTGAGGGTAGGCGATAAATCCTTAATTTGTCGAAAGTTGAGATAAGTGAGGCACATCTCTGCGATTCTTGAGTGGGCTTTCTCAAAAAGCTCGGGGCGGTTGGACAGGTACTCCTCCAATGTGCCGTGTGTCATGCGGATAATAGAGGTTTCCTGATCGACAGTGACAAGACCAAGACAGCAGTATAATAAGGTCTGTATCGAGGGAACATTGTCGGGGTTAAGAACAGTGGCTCCTATTTCTACAGATAGGGCATCACACAGCTCATCAACAAGCAATGGTCTCTCCGTGAAGAAAATCCACATCAATACCGCAATCCCGAGCTGTGCTTTGCCCCCTCCCTGCTTGCTAATTCTTTCCAGAGCAAGGCTATAAGCATCGTCCAACCCAGCTGGCATATGATCCAGCATTTTCCTTCGCTCGAGCACTGTTTTCTCTCTCAAAATTGCATCGAGATAAAGAGCTGCAAGAAGAAAGCTTCGGATTATCAGCCAGCCGCTTAAACGTGAGTGTCATACTGGCACCATACTCACATCTTCGGAAGCTTATGGATTTGCGCCGTAACCTCCAACCTCAAGTCATCATCCATGTGGTCTAGCACCAGATCCTGGTCTAGCTTCCACCTAGAAAACATCTCAATATCGTCCGGGGTGGGTTGTGCGGTTACAGAAACCGTAGGTTTTGCAAGATATTCATCTAGCTCAGGCCGGATATGGGATCGTCCTGTCAGGAATAATCGCGTCTTTGGTGAATCTTGCGTAACTTGGAGTAGCGAGCGGAATAACTTAAACCTAGTATCCGCCGAGAACTCATCCAAGGCATCAATGAACATGAAAACTTGGCCAAAGGACCCTATAACACTGGGAAACAAGTTGAGAATGGTTGGAAGCAGCGAATCTTGCCCTTCAAGACGCCCCTTTGCTTCCCGGAAGGCTTGTGTGACCTCCTCCGGTATATCTGGCAACCCGGCAACCAATTGCTTCAGTAGACCACCCATTATACCTGTCGGGTCTTGGTGTTTCTGATTTAGATGATCGCCATAGATGTAGCTCACTCCAATATTTGCCCTAGTAGGATCACTGATATCGCTCAAGTTGTCGATAGCCAAGGAGCTAATTTTACCGGTTAGAGGCGATAATATATTTACTTGATATCTTAGAATATTCGAAATAATACCTAATAAAAGTCTTTCCCGCTCCTGGGACACCCTGGCAGAACAAGATCTGAGGAGCAAGCCCATTATCATCATCGCGCCATGATCGGAATTCAGGAGTTTCCAAAAACCAGCCTCCCACACCTTCAAGCCGTGAGTGGGACACATGGGAATGCTGCTTCTGGGGTTCAAGTGTGGAGAGCCATGAAAAGATATCCTTTCTCTCATCCGTGATAGTTTCGCTATGTCCATCCGATACGCTGGACGAGTCATGATCGCTTAGGTCGGATTCGCTGCCCGCGTCCATACTGGCTGCTGTGTAAGAAAATAAATAAGATGAGCCCAATTTCGTATCGCGAGAGAGGTGGAGAACTAAAGCAGGAGAAAATATGCAGTCACCAAGAACCAGTGTTGCAAAGAAGGCCTTTGATGATCGAACCCGGGGGGTTAGAAGGGGGGGGGGTTGAATCGGGGCTTCTGAAAATGGGGATTGAAGGGGGGGGTTCTTTAATGTCTTAGTAAGCAAAAATACCAGGAACTCTGATGAGAATTTCTACCTTTAACCAAGGTGTGCGAGTATTTATTGCTCCGAAGCTGGGGGAGTGGAGTGCCAGTGCTAGTTTATTTGCTTTTTCTGCTACATTTTGCCCTCTTTTCCTATCATTTTATTTGTTTCTTTGCTTCCAACTGCCC